>Ga0208052_100023_pt1 | contig 69858 bp, 67 predicted proteins | sample LakMenEpi18Jul08_FD_150710 | JGI IMG/M metagenome (GOLD analysis project Ga0208052, IMG submission 150710) | Freshwater microbial communities from Lake Mendota, WI - 18JUL2008 deep hole epilimnion (SPAdes) | ecosystem: Environmental > Aquatic > Freshwater > Lake > Epilimnion/Euphotic zone ... | reverse complement strand
TGCCATAAGGCGACTATGACCAAATTTTAACATAAAGCCGTCCTAGAAGGACGGGGCTTGTGTCCCGTCTTTTCGGTCAATTACCTTAATTTTACCATCATCACCCACAGTCCAGACATCGTAAGTACCAATGACATCGCCATTAGCATCAACATCTACATCACCGCTTGCGCCTTGGTAATTAATTTGTTTTCCTTCTTTCAGTAGCTTCAATCCTTCACAGACATCGCTAACTGGTGTACCACTACCAGCGGCTACTTCCCGCAGTTTACCAGCAATAGCAACCCCTGTATTTTCCTTAGCAGCTTGGGCAGCTAATACCAATAAGGCCGCAGCGTCCCAAGCTTGAGGTGCGTATTCCCCTGGGGAAGTTCCTTTTTTATCTTTCCAAAGTTTATTAAAGTTTTCCAAACCTGGACCACTAGAACCGGGAACTGTACCAATTGCTCCAGATAGGATATATTTACCATCACTACCTTTGCCAACTTGATCGGGGAAAGTAGGGGATTTTACGCCATCTGTAAGTAAAATTTGTACTCCTTTGGTTACACCTTGCTGATAAGCAGCTTTCAGGAATAAACTTCCAGTTTCTGCATATAATACTGCTAAAACTGCATCTGGTTTCCCAGCAAATGCAGATGCTGCTTCTGTATCAAAAGTTTGCGCCTTGGGATCATAGCGAACAGGCTTATCTTTATTAACTACTGTGCCGCCTAATTTCTCAAAAGTTTGCACAAATGCTTTTTCAAAACCTACACCATAATCATTATTAATCACTACTGTAGAAACTCGTTTAAAGCCTTTTTTCCGAGCGAGTTGGGCTAAAGCTAATGCTTGGTAAGTATCAGGAGGAGCAGTTCGCGCCCAAAAGCCTTTAAAGTCGCCTTTTTGAGCTTTTTCAGTAAATACAGGGCTGGTGCTACCGGGAGAAATCAGCATGACTTTACTAGGTACAGCTACGGAAACCGCTGCGGTAGAAACACTACTAGCAAAAGAACCGACTACACCACCAACTTGATCTAAAGTGGCTAATTTGGTCATTCCCGCAGCACCTGCTTTGGGGTCTGTTTGGTCGTCTACTTGTATTAAAGTGACTTTTTCACCATTGACACCCCCACAAGCGTTAACTGTATCTACCAGCAAGGGGACAGAACCAACCATTTGCTGTCCAATGGAAGCTAAGTCACCAGTGGTGGGTAATAAACTACCAATTTTCAATCCTTTAGTATCACTGGTTGTCGTGGTAGCTGTTGGTGAAGCGGTAGTAACTTCCGTAGAAGGCGGTTTAGAACTTTCACAAGCAGCTAAAAAGAAACCGCTGGCTATTGTAGCTATACTTAAAGCTAGAGAGACACGAATTTTAGACATAGTTTAGTCACACTCCTCAGATATTTAGAAGACTTGATGTAGTCAAATTGATATCAAGTGCTTCAACCGCAAATAATAACATCTTTGTAACTTACCTACCAGAAATCAATTTCAAGCCTTATTTCTTCGTTTTATCGGTGTTTTCTATAGTTAATTTTTCCATTATGCAAACACTAACTTTTTCACCGGGGTGAGGATTTATTACCTTTGTTGTTAAATTGTTATTTTCCAATAAAGTCTGAAATTCTGCCGTATTTCCCCTAGTTTGCAGAAATTTTATCAATATTCCCTCAAAGACAATATCCCCTCCGGCTGCGGTAGGGAGAATAAATTCGGGTTTTACGGATTTTACCAGTTCTAGGGCACTATTCATACCTTTGATAATCGGACCAAGTAGAGTTAAACTTAAATCAATGATAGGTGTAATTACTACGTCAATGGGCGCTATTTCTTGGAGTTGGGGGGAATGATAGCCATGAGGTTCATAATACAATGTAGAATTATTGGCTAGGTCTTTGAGCAAATAGCCATTTTCTAATAAAGTAGGTCCTATGGGAGAACCGGGAAAAGCTTTGATTTCTATGTGATGATTTAAGGTGAAGGTTTCACCATGATTGAGATTGATAATTTGTTGATAACCCAGTTGTTTGACAACTTTAGCCGCATTGGGAGAAGCGACAACGGGGATATTTTTGTTAAGCTGTTTTAAGGTGGGTGGGTGTGCGTGATCTTCCAAGCCTTGAGAAAGGAGAATTAAATCTATTTTATCTGGTATTGACCGATCTTGAGTACGAGAACCTTTAAATAACCAATCTAAATTATTAAAGGTTAAATCACCAATTAACCAGGGGTCAATAAGTATTCGCTGTTCACCAATTTCAATTAACCAACTATTACTATCTAACCAAGTAAAGTTCATATTTACAAAAATTCTCAGGTTTTAACTTTTAATATTTGATCATCTACCAAATTAGTCAAAAATTCTTTCTTTTTTTGGTTCTTATTCCTGTTTAATTCATTGTCCTGCTAACATTTGTAAAATTTTATCCACATTATCCAAATTACCAACCATCCGTCGAATAGGATGGGGACAAACCTTAACTAAGGTAGGAGTAGCGGAAACTTGATCAATTTCTGCCTGTTCTGGATTTGTGAGCACATCAATCACTTTAAGAGTATAAGGATATTTTAGCGATCGCTCCAATAATTCGTGTAAGTTTTGTAAAATTTTTTCTGTAGTCACACTATGACCCGCAACAAACAAGCGCAAAATAAAACCGGGTGCACCTGAGATACTTTCTAGCACTGGTTGGGTATTAATAGCTGATGGCTGTAAACGCACAATTAAATCATGATCTTGCCAAAGCTGAGGAAATACAGTGCGATAAGTTGATAATACCAAGCGATCGCACAATTGATCCTGCCAAGGTGCTGATTGCCAGATTAAATTCCTAGTCCCAAAAATCGCATTGAGGACAGCTTGATGACGCATAACTGCGGGATAAGCCTCCGCAAAAACTTGAACTTTTTGAGTCTGAGGATTTAACCAGTGATCAATAGTTGCAGTATAACAAGGAACTAAAAAATGTGGCGGTTCTGGCAAATCGAGGATTTCCTGCAAAGCCGCACACAGATTTAAATGCCATCGTCCTTGTTTACTAGAATCAATACAATAAATTAGATCTCCCCCAGGTGTAAACAAGGCAATACCCTTGAATAATTGGGGTTTAGATAGTTTGTCTACATTTAACTTAGTCACAGGTACTGAGAACAGAGAGCAGGGAAAGATATTTCCCACGGACAACTAACAACTGACCAAGGACAACTGACAAATTAAACACGACCTCGGAGAAATTGCGCCATTTCATTAGGAGTTGGCGACATTTCTAAAGCAGTTTCTTCCGTAATCCGGCCTTTTTGATAAAGATTGAGCAATGACTGATTCATTGTCACCATGCCATCAAAACCAGCTTGTTTCATTAACTCTGCAATTTCATCATACTTACCGTCCTTCACCCAGTCCTTAACAGCTTCAGTATTAATGAGAATATCATGGAAAGCTGCCCGTTTACCATCTGTAGTCCGGCACAAACCTTGAGCAATGACAGCTACCAAGGATTCAGCAAGTGCTATCCGCATAGCATCTTGTTCTTCACCTGAATACAAATTAAGAATCCGTTCAATAGTTTTAACCGCACTATTGGTGTGCAGAGTTCCCATTACCAAGTGACCCGTTTGCGCTGCCTTCAGTGCCGTATTTACAGTTTCCTTATCCCGCATTTCCCCCACCAGAATCAAATCTGGATCTTCCCGTAAAGCCGCTTTTAAGGCGTGATCAAACTTGTGGGTATGCATTCCCACTTCCCGCTGTTTAACCAAAGACTTACGACTTTGGTGAACAAATTCTACCGGATCTTCAATCGTAATAATATGCTTAGGCATCTCCCGATTAATATAGTCCACCATGGCTGCCATTGTCGTGGATTTACCTGAACCAGTCGGACCTGTCACCAAAACTAATCCTTTGTGATAATGACAAACATCTCGTAACACTGGTGGTAAGCGCAACTGCTCCATAGACAGAATTTTCAGAGGAATTAATCGCAGTACCATGGCATAACCACGCAGGGAATCAAACACATTAATCCGTACACGGGCAAAATCATACTGCGTCGCACCATCAAATTCTAACTGTTCTTGAAACCTTTGAATTTCTGCATCAGTGAGAATCTCCCGCAACCAACTCATAAAAGTCGGTTTATCAGTTTCGGGGTAATTTGTGGTCAGAATCTCCCCACGGTTGCGGAAGCGGGGTATTTCTCCTACTCCTAAGTGAACATCAGAGTAATCTTTATCAAATGCTTCTTGAATAAGCTGTGCCAGCCTGAGTCCTGAAGGGTTATTTTTGGGAGTAGTTGAATTTACAGATCCTGATGGTGGCGCTGGTATTCGTGGTTTTGTTAATACATCTGTAGTAATTATTGGCAGTGGTGGCACTGGTATCTGTAAATCCTTTGCCGGTTGACGCTGTGTCATTGGCAATGGTGCTGTTGCCGCTGTTGGTAATGGTGGGGGTGGAGGAGGAGGTGTCATTCTCCGTGTTTGTGGTTCTGTCATATATTTTACTTTTGCTGATTGTGATTTTTAGTGGGTAATTTGCTTGTTAGTAATTAGGAAAAAAATATTTTTCTTTTATGTCTTATCCCTGCCTTGGTTATGCAGCTTTTTTTGTCGGTTATCCACTAATATACACATTTTTTAACACCTAGGATCTAACCTGAGTTTTCTGTAATCTCTATGTAATAAATCGGTAGCTAATAGCAAATATGATTACATATAAAAATACGGATAAAGTTCAGAAAGATTCCGAATAATCTACTTTTTGCAACCCATTTTTGATCACCTCTTGATGAATTATGAGAAATTACCCTGTTTCTTATAATAAATGTTAAGCATATCAGCAATAAGATCGCGGGGATCAATATTTAGTTCTCATCTATCCTTAGTCCATATTTCTGAAGACATACACCAAAACTCTTTTCCCTCCCTGGGGGTATACATGAATTGCCATTCGTCAGCCGAAAAATTAATTGTAAACTTTAGTAAAGAAATGCTCATTTTGCAGCCAAGATTTTATATACTAAATTTCAATGAAACAAAATCAGTTAATTCGCTTTCGAGTGATAAACAACTGAAATTTAAACTTGCTGTGTATTTAGGAGGAAAAGTCATGGTTTCTGCCCAAAGCTCTAATCTAGTTCGGACCCACTCCTTGTTAATGATGAGAAGCTTTTTAATCTGGACATTTACATTGGCAGTGTGCTTGTTAGTCGTCGGTTTTCCATTAGTTGTATTAATGGCTACTGTTGGCTGTTTATTGTCCATCGTTTTGCAATCTGTTATCCCTGCTAGTGCTGTATTAGTTGTGGCAGGTGGTTTAGTAATGTTTAATGTCATGGCAGTATTAGTTACTGCTGGAGTGCTAACCGCTAAAGGAATTCATCCTAAGGAAATAAAATGGTTAAATTGGTTACATGATAAAGGTGAAAAAGCCCAAACTACTGTTTATGCAGCTTGTCCCCTAACTTGTGAAATTAACCAATAATTACATTAGCTATAACTCGACAACAGTACATCTGCCCGGTTCGTCCGGGTTTTTTGATGGCAGTCCTAAAAGTCCGTATTCTGACAATCAGTAATAACTTACGAAAGACTGACGGAGGATTTGTATAAACTTTTAAAAACACTTGACACCTGATTGTACATACTGTACACTTAGTTTGTAGCTCAGATAGAAATGAAAGACAGAAAACAAAAGACGGGCGGGGGTGCTTTTAGACTTTTGTTCTCAAAATGGAATAAAATCTGAGTAAATAGGTCAAATTTGCATTGTTAAACTCATAGGATTAACCATGAATAAACTTATCTTGGCTTTACTAACTGTTGGCGCTATTGCCACTGCTGCTATTCCTGCTAATGCTGATGAGATTGGTAACGTCCAAACATCAGACCAAAATTCTGTAATTACAGGTACTGGTAACGTCACTAATCAAAGAGTCGACCAACGCGGACAAGTAAACCGAAAAGTTAACAGATCTGGAGATGGAGTCGCTGGAGACTCTGCAAATATCCAAGATGCTCGTCAAAATTCTGATGTGCTTGGAGATGGTAACCTAACTAACCAGCAGACAAGACAAGGGTACAAAGAAAAACGCACCCTCAGACAGAGACAGTAAGCTCCTTAGGTTGGTAATTACTGCTTATTGGTAGATTGAATGTAGGGGTAATACAATTATTGGCTTTATCTCTACTTTTTCTCTGTAAATTTAGTTTAGGTACATTACTCGTGCAATTTGGCAAACTTAAACTTTTACTAGTTACATTGGCTTTGCTATTCCCTATGGTAGCTCAAGCGGGTGAAATGAATATGCAAGTGGGAAAAATCAAAATTAATAGAGACTATCGAGGAAATACTACGGTAAATACAGGGAAAACGAAGTTAAATTCTCGACCTGATATATCCCGTACCCGGAGAACTGTAGATTCTGTGAATAGAAGTAGAAATATCAACACATTGAGACGGAATTGTACTGAGTCTAACAATGAAGCTGTGAGCCAACAAACTATAAAAACTAGAGGTTCTAACCAGCAAAGAACTCAAACAAATACTGTATCCGTTTCTTGTAATTAATTGTGATTAGGAGGGTATAAATGCAGTGCAATCTTTTGTCTACAAGTAGTATATCGGCCTTATTAGTTCTGACATTGACAACAGTATTTACAGAATCTGCCTTTGCTCAGTGTGTAAATTCTCATGTTGGTGTCCAATTAAATATTTCCCGACTTCCAGCGAAACAAGGTTCTAATATCGAAATGGAAAGTACAGGACCTTGTACGGGAAATGTTAATTCTTCTACTGCAACACAAGTGAATATTGGCGGTAAAGGACAAGCTGAACAACAACAAAATGTAAATAAGCGAATACAAGGTGGTAGAGGTAATCCTACAGGTGTTAATGGACCAACTATTAACAATAGTGTAGTTATACCCATAAATGTTAAAACACCTAAGAATTTTAATCGCTAGAAATTAGGAATTTTTCCTTTTTTGTGATTTTTATGTAAGGGTTTAGTTTTGCTAAACTCTTCCTAAAAAATTCAATGTTTAAAAAATAAATATTTTAATTACCCACACAATAGGACAAAGGAAAAATGAATATTAACCAAATAGTTAACATAACATTTTGTTCTGTTATTTTAACTCTGAGTATGTCTGTTTTCATGCCTAATTTAGTTTTTGCTAATTCTCATTATCTCAAGGATAGCAAACAAGAAACGACTATTAATTTAACTGAGGATGATCTCCAGGAAGACTTGCTTTTAAAAATTAATACTGCGAATAATTTCGCTGGAAATATTAAAATAAATGGCAAGAATATTCAAAAAATAGAAGGTAATAGTACAAAAATTTCTATTTTTAAGCTTTTACAAAAAGGTAAAAATATTCTAGAAATTAATGGTGTTCAGAAATCTACTGGAGCTAATTTGCAAGTAGAATTAATAGGAACAAATACACAGATTTCTCAAGAAAGTGGAGGTAGTGGTAATATTCAGCATACTTTAGTTATTAATGTACCTTAGAAAAATAGTTTTTTTGATAAAGTCAAAATTTTGTCTTCAATATCAGGGGTAAAAAACAAAATTATGTTCACAAGAAAAATCTTCTTATTTACTACTAGCATTAGTTATCTGCTAATATCGGAATTAATAGTAAATAGACCTGCTTTCTCTCAGTCTGCTCCCCAAAGCACTAATAGCAATTCTCAAATAACAGGGGAGTACAATAATGTTTTTCAGACTCCTAATCAAAATAGCAATCTTAATGTATTTAACTTTCCCAATATATACCCACTGAATCATTCTATTAATACTCCTGTGAATACAGAAAATGATTTTGGGTTTAATGTTTCTGCGGGTGTAAATACTCTTGATTCTAATAATGTAACAGTGTATTTAGGGGTTATTTTTCAGCCCGGTAGAACTGATTCACATAAAATCAGAATGCAAAAAATTGTTAGGGAAACAGAGTTATTAGAAACACAAAAAAAGATTGCTGAAGGACAACTTTTATTAGTGCAAAAACAAATTTCCGAAGCAGAATTGAAATTACAAAAGTTGTCACCCACAAATAATCAAAATGAGTAAAAACATAATACAAAACTAGGGAAATTTATTTAATTAGGGTGGGTAATAGTATTACCCATTACCCATTACCTATTACCCTAACTTAATAGTGTTACCAATGAGAGTGAGACTTTCCTCAAATAAAGCTTCCCGTCCCCAGCGTTGTACCTGTTGACTTAATAAAGCTTCTGCTTTTTGTTCGGAAAGAGAACTTACCTGTTGAAACAAACCAGCAGATTGAGCGCCTCCATGGGTTTCCATTCGCATACAACCGCCTGTTTCTGAACAAATCACAGTACCACAATTGGCTTGAGGATTAGTAGAACTTAAGCGTAAACCAATTAAATCACCGACAATTTCCCCAATATCAGCAATGGGAACCCCTGCTAATTCAGCTTCTATGTGTCTTTGGTCTGGAGAGAGGAAACTAATGTAGGTGATATCATAATCACCCTTTTCCTCCCTATAGGAAACTGGTCGCCATTCCAAGCGACTAGCTAACCAACCCAGATATAATAATGCTTGAGCAGCATTACCTTTTTCATAGTCAATATTAACACGATCAATATCTTTCAGGGCAGCACGACGATTAGGCGCGTCATAAGCTTCTGCGGCTAGTTCTTGCCATGCCGATAAACGTCGCCAATTCAAATCAGCCAGAGGTATACCAGACTCTACCAATTGTTGCAAGCTGATTAAATCATCTTCTGGTGTATTAAAGTTGCAAGAGTCAACAATGACATTATTGCAAACAGACGCTAAACGTCTAAACAAAGTATTGTCAGCATCAGGTGTAGCTTTCCACCAAAGGAACTTAGGCAAACCACCAATTAATAAAGCGGGAATCATGCCGCCAATGCGTTCTAAAGCTGTAACAGTACCAGTAAGGGTAATGTACTCACAACAGATAAGAGTGCTGGAAGATTGCTTTTGAATGGGACAATAGGCAGAAACTTGGGCTTTTACCCCTTCATCATCGCCGGCAATGGGACATAAAGCAATAATTCGGCAAGGGTTACGGGTAGCAATTTCGTCAGCAATCGTGGGACTGGTAGGACTAAAAGTATACCCCATAGCTGCACCATGATTATCTCCATTAGGTCCAGTGCGCTGCTTTTGGAAATATTCAGCCCGTAAAGCCGTCAGAGTTTCGGGTGTAGCAGTACCGGTTTCTGGAAGGTGGTGCTTTTTCTGGACTTCCTGTAAAGCTGTTTTTGTTTGGGGTCCGAGAATACCGTCAACTGGACCCTTGTAAAAGCCGGTTGCAGTTAACAAATACTGAGTTTCTTCGGGTTCATAAACTACTAAAGTAAATGTTGTGGCGCGGGTAGCAGCGGGTAAACCACCGTCTTCCCCTTGAATACCGTAACTTTGCCAAACTTGATTAAGTTCCACCTCAATTTCTGTGAGGGAAACATCCTTGGGTGCTTGCAAAGAAAAAATCGTAGAAACCATAGTTAATATTGTGTCTGTTGTTAGTTGTCAGTTGTTAGTTGTCAGTTGTTAGTTGTCAGTTGTTAGTTGTCCGTTGTCAGTTGTCCGTTGTTCGTTGTCCGTTGTTTTGCTACTTACCACTGACTACTGACCACTGACCAAGGACTAATTAAAGTCTGCGCCAGCGGCGACCGTCTTGGTTAATTAATAATTCTGCTTCTTCTGGTTCCCAAGTACCGGCTTCATACTGAGGAATATTCGCAGGATTGGCTGGTAAATCCCATACAGATAAAGCCGGTGTAACTACTTGCCAAGCCGCTTCTACTTCGTCCGCCCGTGTAAACAAAGTTTGGTCGCCCATCATACAATCAAGGAAGAGACGATCATAGGCATCGGAAGTAGCAGAAATACCTAGAGAGCCATAACTAAAATCCATATCTACAGACCGGGTACGGAAATCACCACCGGGCATTTTCACATCAAACCGGAGGGAAATACCTTCATTGGGTTGTATTCGCATGGCCAAAACGTTGGCGTTTGTTTGTTGAGCCGCAGAGGGGAACATTCTCGAAGGAACTTCGCGGAAATGAATCGCAATTTCACTGACTTTTTTCGGCATCCGCTTACCAGTTCGTAGGTAAAAAGGAACACCTTGCCAACGCCAGTTATCTACCATGAACTTCATGGCTACGTAAGTAGGGGTAGTAGATTCAGGATTAACACCTGGTTCAGTTCGATACCCTGCCACCTGTTGACCCTTCATCCAACCCGCGCTGTATTGTCCACGAATTGCTGATTTTGACAAATTATTAACATCAGCTAAACGAGTCGCTTGTAATACTTTAACCTTTTCCGTGCGGATACTATCAGCATCCATAGAGTTAGGCGCTTCCATGGCGGTTAAACAGTAAAGCTGCATGAGGTGATTTTGCAGCATATCTCGCAACGCGCCGGCAGTTTCATAATAACCCGCCCGGTCTTCTACTCCCACGGTTTCGGCTACAGTAATTTGTACATGATCTACAAATTGCCGATTCCATAAAGGTTCAAAAATGGCATTAGCAAAGCGGAAAACCAGCAAGTTTTGAACTGTTTCTTTCCCTAAATAGTGGTCAAGACGATAAACTTGGTTTTCTTTACAAACCTTTTGTACGACTTGGTTGAGATTTTGAGCAGAAGCTAAATCACGACCAAAGGGTTTTTCAATGACTAACCGCTGTTTTTCGGGGTCTTCTAGCATTCCCGCTAACCCTAGCTGTTTAATGGCTTCAGGAAAGAAATTAGGGGCAACAGAGAGGTAAAACATCCGGTTTCCCCTTGTTCCCCGTTTCTCGTCCAATTCAGCTAATAGGGTTTTCAGTTTTTGGTATCCTGCGGGATCATCTATATTCCCAGGACAGTAAAATAAACCTTGGGAAAAGTCTTGCCAAAGTTCACCTAATTCTACATTAGCGTGAGCTTCAGCCATGCCTTTTTGCATTTGCTCGCGGAAGTATTCATGACTCCATTCCCGACGCGCTACACCCACAATGGTGGTTTCTGCGGGAATACGTCTTTCTCTCCGCAATTTGTACAGTGCTGGTACTAATTTACGCCAGGTTAGATCTCCAGAAGCACCAAAGATGACGATAATTTGTGGTTCGGGCATCCCTTGCTGCTGTAGACCTACGCGCAATGGATTTTCTAGCAGACTGACCATAGGATTTTAGATTTTAGATTTTAGATTTTGCCAGAGGTAAAGGGTAAGAAGAAAAAGATCTCTACTTCCTGATCTTTTCCTAAATTCCGCAATCTCCTCTATAGGTGAGAATAGCTTGACTTGACCTTTGAAAGAGTTCATGAATGACACGGAAAGGACACAGACAGGTTATTGCAAGTACATAGAATACAGAATCCTGGATTTATTCCTGTCTGATGGTTAAATCGGAATTTTGTCTAATTACCTATTTTGATAAAAGACATCACTTTTTCTACATTCTCTTTACTACCAATAATCAAGGGTGTCCGTTGATGCAGTTTGGTGGGGACTACATCTAAAATATCCATTGTTCCTGTAGTAGCTATACCTCCAGCTTGTTCAATTAAAAACGCTAAGGGAGCAGTTTCATACAATAGACGTAATTTACCTTCTGGTTTTTGTAATGTTCCTGGGTAGAGAAATACCCCACCCTGTAATAAAATTCTGTGAATATCGCTCACCATTGCTCCACTGTAGCGAGAACTATATCCTTCTGTGCGATGAACATAACGAATATATTCTCTAAAGGGTTCATCCCATTGCCAGAAATTGCCATCATTGACGCTATAGGTCGCGGCATGATTGGGCATTTTAATATTTTCTTCACAGAGAATAAATTCACCCAAACTAGGATCAAGAATAAAGGAATGTACTCCTGTACCGATGGTATACACAAGCATGGTACTTGGTCCATATAGAATATATCCTGCCGCTAATTGCTTGCGTCCATTTGCGAGTAAGTCTTTAGCTTCACCATCAATATCTGCTCCTTCCTGTTGACGAATGGCAAAAATAGAACCTAAACTGAGATTATTATCTGTGTTAGATGAACCATCAATGGGGTCATAAAGAAGAGTATAACGACCAATGGGGCAATTTTCCGGGATATAGTAGGGTTTTTCCATCTCTTCGGAAGCGAGACGACAAACTAAACCGCTTTGCTTGAAAACAGAGATAAATACTTCATTAGCATAAATATCCATCTTTTTGACGGATTCTCCCTGGATGTTGATTTCTCCAGTAAATCCTAGAACCCCTTCCATTAAACCAGCGCGACTCAACCGACGAGCCACTAATTTACCCGCTAAAGCGATACGGTTCATCAGCGCACTTAAATCCTGGGCATGGGGTCCAAAACTATGTAGTTGCTGAAGGATATGACGGGATAATGTTGTACAATCACGGTCTAGAGCTTTATCTGTGGACAAATCTACTTGAGTCATGTTAGTTACTTCCTAGCAATTTGCTGTGAGATTATGTTCATCTATGACGATTGTTGGTCGCTGCTTCTATTTTAGAAAGGGAATTTGATAACTTAAATGTGATTTTAGATAAACTAAAGAATTGAACTTTTGATTTGAAGACCCTTTACCTCTTTCAGGGGTCGGAGGCTGGGTATGGAGTTCAACTTAATAGCGGTTCTGCTTTGATTAAGATACAACAACTCCACCCAAAACCGTTGGGGTAGGATATAATTAATTCAATATCACTAGTACCGCAGGGCGGAAGTCAAAAGTCAAAAATAATATAGAGTAAGCTTTTTGGCGATTGAGAATGGCCATTTTATTTACGCCGCAGTGTACTAGAGGTTAATTACATAAAAGATTGATCATGTTACAACGGGCAGAAATTCGTGTTCCCATTGCTATTAGTCTGGGAGCAATAGCTGGGGCTTTAAGTCGTTATTATTTAACTTTGTGGTTGACAAATCGCTTAGGTTTTGGTTTTCCCTATGGGACTTTTTTTATTAATATTAGTGGTTGTTTAGCAATGGGCTTTTTCGCAACTTTGGCTATGGAAAAAACAGCACTGATTTCTCCAGAAGTTAAGTTGATTGTCGCTACAGGATTTTTAGGTGCATATACTACCTTTTCTACCTTTGGTTTAGATACAGTTGGTTTATTACAACGTGGTCATTGGTTAGCTGCTACTGGTTATTTTTTGGGTAGTACAATTTTGGGAATTATTAGTGTTCTATTGGGGATGATGATTGCTAGAATCTTTAATTAAAAATTCCGGTTTTGCAAAATGATCCTCCGGTCTCATTTACCGGAGAGATCCTGTCTATATAGGCAATTAAAGGATTTTTTTCTCCCGCAGAGGTGATCTACAGAGATTCTTGATTTGAACTTTATCCTGCAGCATCAGGTAATGGTTTTTTGGGTGTTGCCAGTTGTAAGATGATATCTAGCAACCAAGGGGCGAGACGTTGACATAATACAGCTAAGTGAGATTGCCAACCTACTAGGATTTCTGCTGTATCTTTTTCGATTCCAATTACGAGGGCTTGGGCGACTTGTTCGGGTGTCATGGGGATCACTCCGCGAAATGATTTCAAGTCGCGTACCATGTCTGTTTCGGTGAGAGAAGGGAGTAAAGCAATAACGCGGATATTGTGTTGGGCGAGTTCTTGACGTAGTGCCTGGGTAAATCCGACAATAGCAAACTTAGTAGCAGAATATGTGGCCATGGTCGGTGCGGCAACTTTCCCCATTAAACTGGAGACATTGACAATGATCCCTTTCTTTTGACTAACCATGCGTTTGGCTATCAAGCTGGTGAGGGTGTACATTCCCAATAAATTGACGGAGAGTTCTTCTTGCAATTGGGGGAGTTTTGATTGCAGAAATGAGTTTTGATGTGCGACTCCAGCGCAATTTACGAGTAGATGAATTGGACCATAACTGCGCCAAAGTTGGGCTACGGCTATATTGACGTTGATTGAGTGAGTTAAGTCTAAGGCCATGATTGTAGTTTCTACGCCCAGGGACTCGATTTCTGCGGCTACTTCGGCTAACTTTTGACGATCGCGTGCTAACAATATTAACCTTTTCATGCCTTGTTTGGCTAATTCTAAGGCGATCGCTTTGCCAATGCCACGGGAAGCCCCGGTAATGAGTGCAACTTTTCCTTGAATCTTCATCGGTTTTCACCTCTAAATTATTGATTTTTTGTCTCCATGCATTGCCTTTTTTGCAATTGGCAGGTAAGACAATTGATGAACGGTAAACAAAAATCAAATCTCAATTGAGTGACAATAATCGCTATATTTGGCGTGATAACTTAGGAGTCATCCGCCACATAATCGGGGCTAATTTTTCTGCTCATTTGCAATACCCCTAAAGCAGAATTTCTTGATTGTCACCATGAGAATCATCAACATAAAAGACTTTTGGCAGGATGGATAAGGCTCATTGATTTTACCTCTCTATTTTTCCGAGCATTCACCAGTGCTGTCGTACCTACACACATTAGCAACTAAATCCAGTTCTGGCAATCTTTTCTCATCAGGATTTCTTAACAGTCACTTTCATAAAATATATATTGCCATCTTCATTTATATAAGTTTTTCTTAATAGTGAGACGTTAATATCTTGATCCCCTCACAATTCCTGATTTTTTGTGATCATCAATACATTTTAATAACTTATTTAAGACAAAATATTCTAGTTAATTTGTCATGTATTAGTGATATTTTTCGGTAAAATAGGACTAATTTATCAAAATACGACAATTATTATTAATCAAGATCAATACTATATTTCTGCAACAGAATATTTAGAAGATGAGAAATCTAGCAAAATTAAACATAAATACAGCACTTATTGATGTTATGAGGTATATATATAGCGGGCAAGATGCCCGCACCACAGGAGTTTCATGATTGAACTTTGTACCTCCTTAGAGCAGAAAATGATGTATATAGCATAACATCAGGAAAAACTATAGTTTTCTGCGTCTATAGGACAAACATAAAAGCACAAATAAAAAATAAATTGTTACCTTGATCTTAATATCATAGTGACTTGTGATCCCCGGGATCAAGAATTTGAATATTTTAAAAAATGCCCTCCAAAAATACGGACAGAAATTAAAATTACTATAGAAATATCCAAATAAATTCCGTATTTTATCCTGATTAAAAACCAGGTTTTTACCTCCTACTATCTGCGCTTAGATCACCTCTATCTAAGCTAAATTTCCTTTCGCTGGACTGGGGTCAATTCCAACCTTTCCCCCGAATGCCATAAATACCGAGAATGTTGCAATACATCTAAAGTTGACCCCTTCGTAAAAATCAAATACTGGGAATTTTCCGTATCATCTAACTGCAAATTTCCCTGTAATAAAACCGTCATCATTCGCCGGTGGGAATCAAAAGGAATTTCCCGAACCCTTGGGGCTTGGTGTTGCAACTCCTCCAACTTCAACCCCGCCTTAATAGCAGCCACCAATAACGCCCCTTCCGTAGGATCACCCAATACTTGCCATTGATTAGAATCGGGAGGATGATTTAACCGCGCATTAGAACAAAGTGCCGCACCAGCCAACATTAACCGCACCTCATTTCTCCGCGTCCTCTGCGCCTCCGTGGTTCGTAACTCCTCCGTAAGAATTTCCACCTCTCCCTTAGGTTCATAACCCACCCCAGTGACGTTAATATTAGTATTGGGAATCCACAATTGGCGGACAGTCATTTCATTTTTAGTCAAAGTCCCCGTTTTGTCAGTGCAAATTACAGTAACTGCACTCAGAGTTTCTACCGCAGATAAACGCCGCACCAAAGCATTTTGTTTAGCCATGCGTTTGACACCAATAGCTAAGGAGAGACTGACAGTAGGTAATAAACCTTCGGGAACAAAAGCCACAATAATACCAATGGCAAAAATGAAACTTTCTTTAAGTTGCATTCCTACCAGCAACTTAGTTAATAAAAATATCACCATCCCCATACTCAAAGCAATGATGGTAATGATGTGAACTACTCTGGAAATCTGCACTTCTAAAGTGCTGGCTTCCCGCTTGACATTGGCTGTAAGATGGGCGACTTGACCAAATTCCGTATGAGTGCCTGTGGCATAAACTACCGCCAAACCCCGACCAGCGGCCACGGTAGAACCTGCAAATACTAAGTTACTAGCCTCTGAAGCATGGATATTGGCGGCGGTAACAGGTTCACTAATGCGGGGAACGGGCAAAGATTCCCCTGTGAGTACGGAAACATCTACATATAAAGATTGACTTTGAATAATTCTGGCATCAGCGGATATTTTATCACCTTCTTCTAACTGCATGACATCGCCGCTAACTAATTCACGGGCAGCAATTACAGATAATTTTCCGTCCCGATAAACTTTAGCTTGGGAAGGTAAGATTTTTTTCAGGGCTGATAAAGCTTTTTCGGCTTGATATTCCTGCCAAAAACTAAAGATAGCATTAATCCAAATTACTGCCCAAATTGCCCAACCTAATTCTGGTGTTTGGGAAATAAAAGCTAATATTCCCGCTACCCATAACAGTAAGGCCATAAAATGGGTTAATTGGTCGGTGAACCGCAGAATTAAAGGGCGTGTTTGTGGTTCGGGAAGTTCGTTATAACCAGATTGTTTTAATCTTAAATTTGCTTCGGCCTCGCTGATACCTTGGGGCGTGGTTATGAGGGTCTTGTAGACATCTGTAGGTGTCAGCGTCCAAATATGAAAGTTTGAATCCATACTTTTGGTATCAATCGGGCTTTGATATTTTAGATGCTGAGTCTATACCTTTTCATCTGTCTGAGGTGTGGGGTGGGTTTTTTGGGGTGGTTAGATGGTAAAATGAGTCACTATAAAAATAATTATCTTTATATATTTCTGAACCGATGATAATTTGGCGACCAGGGCAACCAATCAACAAAGGTAAATATATCATTCAAGGCAAACCCTTGGGTATCGGTGGTTTTGGTATTACCTACAAAGCTTTAGAACCCAAGACGGGTAAATTCTACGCCATTAAAACTCTCAATCAGCAAATGCAATTGCAAGATGACCAACAAGTTAAGTTTATTAACGAAGCCCTGACAATTAAAGGTTTTGAACATAGGCATATTGTCAAAGTCCATGAAGTTATCAAAGAAGTAGAAGTAATTGAGGAAGATAAATTTGAATTGTTTGGCATGGTGATGGAATATATTGATGGGGTAACTTTATTTAAGTATGTCCAGAATAAAGGACAACTTTCCGAAAGTGAAGCACTACTATATATAAATCAAATTAGTCAGGCTTTAGAATATATTCACGCCAAAGGAAGTTTACACCGCGACGTTAAACCCGAAAATATTCTCTTACGCCAAAATGAACAAAATCAACAAGAAGCGGTTTTAATTGATTTTGGTTCAACTCGCAGTATGGCTAACACAAGCATGACTAAATCATTCACAGATGGTTATGCACCTATTGAACAATATCGGGATAAAGGCAATTTTGGAGATCATACCGATGTTTACTCTTTAGCTGCAACTTTATATTATCTTCTCACTGCTGATGGACTGAAACAAGACTCAAAATCTACTCCAGCACCCGCATACGAACGTCAACAATTTGACCTTTTAGCAGAACCAAAATTTTATAATCAAAGTCTTAGTCAGAGGGTGAATGATGCTATTTTGCAGGGTATGGAATTAGAACCGGAAAACCGGACTCCGACAGTATTGAAATTTCGGGAAAATTTGGGTTTGGTTAATATTGAAAACGAGCAAGAAATACAATTAAAATCAGAAGTAGGAATGGAATACAATAACCTGCGTGATTTACTCAAAGCACAGAACTGGGAAGAAGCAGATAAAGAAACTTACGAAGTTATGATTAAAGCTGTGGGTAAAAAGTCAGGTGACTCGTTTACAAGTGATGAACTATTAAATTTTCCATGCCAAGACCTTCGCACAATTGACCAATTGTGGGTAGAATACAGTAAAGGAAGATTTGGCTTCAGCGTCCAAAAGGAAATTTATTTGAGTGTCAGTGGTGAGTTTAGTAGCGATGAATATAATTTTTTAGCCTGGAATATGTTTGTTCACGATGTGGGATGGAACACAAAGTATGATGTTCATAAAAATCATATACCAAGAGGACACTTACCCTTTAGTATCTTTAGTATCTATGGAAGGGTATTTTTGTTAGGGGATTTTCAGAGTCGCGTTGTTCGCGTAATTTCTCTTGTATCGAGACTTGTAAACTGTAATATTTAAAGCTTTCAGAAAATTATTAAGTCTGAATCAGGATATCCAGGATTAAAGGATTTACAGGATTTTATTTTCTGATGAAAGCTCCCCCAATTCTGAGATAATTAATTAGATGAACGAGAAAATTACTCCCTTCCCACACAAAGATAACTGATATTTTTTCTCTGTGTCCTCTGTGTCTCTGTGGTTCGTTTAAAAAAAATTAGTAATCTAACAGTAATATCAAGAATAATTGAACGCAGATAAACACAGATAAAGATGGACAATCAAAAATCAAAACATGAAACTTTCAAACAACATCCTGTAAATCCTAAAATCCTGGACATCCTGATTCTGACAAATTAAAATATTAGTACAGCACAAATAAAATCAACATCCCGTAAATCCTAAAATCCTGATTCTGACAAAAAATGCTATATCTCCAAGTAGAAAATATTACTAAACGATGAGACACCCAAAACTAGAAGAAATTATGCAGGAATTGTGTAATAACTTGCTTGAAACATACCAAGATCAACTAATTGCAGTGATTCTTTTTGGTTCTCAAGCGCGTGGTGATGCTACTCCTGATTCGGATTTTGATGTATTAATTATACTTAAAGATTTAGTGCAAGCAACCAAAGAAATTGAAAAAATTGGCTTTTTTCTTAGTCCCCTTTGTTTAAAATATAGTGTAGTAATTTCTAACCTGTTTTACTCCCTCAGTCGTTTTGAAAAAGAACAAACAATGCTAATCCAAAATATCAAAAAAGAAGGTATTTATTTTTATGAACAAAGAACAAGAGTTTCTAGTGCAAAAAGCCCAAGATAGTCTACGTGCAGCTAAAATTTTAGCAAGTGAAAATCTACCTGATTTTGCTGCTTCTCGTGCTTATTATGCCATGTTTTATATAGCTGAAGCATTCCTAGTAGGTGAAAATCTCAGTTTTAGCAAACACTCTGCTGTAATTAGTAAATTTGGCGAACTTTTTGCCAGAACTGGTAAAATTGATCCTAAATTTCACCGTTATCTAATTGATGCAGAACAGATCCGTTTAAAGGGAGATTATGATCGCTCTGAACGTTTAACTGCTGAAGATGCAAAACTAATGATTGAAAGAACCGAAGAGTTCCTAGAATTAGTAGACTATCTATAATCTCGCTAATTCAAATAAATCAATAGTTAAATAAATAATGCTAATGTAACAGTAATACCAAGAATAATTGTAGCTTGCTTCCCGAAGGGTACGCAGATAAACGCGGATAAACACAGATAAAGATGGATAATCAAAAATCAAAACAAGATATTGTTAAAAAACATCCTGTAAATCCTCAAATCCTGGACATCCTGATTCTGACAAATTACAAGATAAGTACATCATTTTAATAACTGATATTTTTTCTCTGTGTCCTCATCGCTTTTCATAAACCCATACATAAGTTGACTTTTAATCTTTAAACAAGATGAGAAATCCCTCTTGTGTAAAATGTTTATCATGGGTTAAAATATCTATGATATTGAGATTTTTCTATGATATTGAGATTTTTCATTGTTATCATAGAAATACAGTCTGTTAAACTATATCCTTTATCAAATCTTTGTTGAAATAACTCTAAACTAGCTATAAATGATTCATGGGTTTGAGGTATTACTTGAATATTATGATCTTGAATAATTTGAACTACTAGCTGATAAACTGCTCTCATTGGTGCGGGAAAGGAAGCAAAAAAATTTATGGTTTCTGTTAAAACTTCCTCTGTTGTAATAATTTCAATATTTTCAAGATTAACGCTATAGCTTTTTACACGCTGATACCATGAATCACTTTTATTAATCAACGCTATCCAATAAAACGTATCTGCAAAAACTCTTTTCATTATTTATTGTCTATTATTGTATGGATTTTTGTTGATAAATATAGTAATCATGTTTTTCTGCTCCATCACTAGGAAGTGTTTCTAAGACTTCTTCAGGAATGTCTTTAATAATATCATCAGCTACTTCCCAAATAGGTTTATATTCAGTTGGGTTCGCGTTGGTTTTTTCTTTGATAGCACGAACGAAATTAAGTATTTGGGTTAGTTCAATTTCTGGTATTTGCTGTAGTTCTTGTATAATTATTTCTTTGGTTTGCATAAATTAAGATGATGGTATTTTAATGGATGTCTAATACGATTTTAGCAAAAGTTTGGCAAAAAGTATAAACAAAAGGCAAGCTAGAAAAAAGAAACTATTGGGGAAATCTGTTTTTTACCCTGCCTAGCGAATCCTGATTCAGACAAAATATGATTTTAAGGAATTTTACATTTTTAGACTTGACAAGACGCAAAATTTCTACTATACTTGTGTTATGAGTGGAAATCTGTCCGCGCATATATGGTAAAATTTCGTGTTATTAAAAAAGACCATTATTGAGTAGTTTCATTTGCGGCTAAAATATGCTAATTTTTAGGTACTATGATTTAGATATTTATTTCCAGTAGTCGTTTATGCCCAAGCACGACCCCGCAAAATTAAAAAAAGTCGCTATTAGTCTTCCTTTCGGTATTGGTTCTGCGGAATGGGAAGCCGATACAACGGAACGAAAAGCCGCTTGGTCGTTGTATGTGGAACTGGTGACACGCATTGCTGTCCAGTCCTTAGAAGTTGACCAAGGGTTAGTACGGGAAGCGTTGAACTCTTTGTATAGTTTATTCGGAACTACCCGCGAAGTTCTTAAAGCTGCTGGACCTGATGTGGGTGCTTCTAAGAACTCGGTCGGCGGTATTGCTATTGCGGTTTTGAATAATGGGTTAAGACCATTTTTGGCTAAATGGCATCCTGTGTTACAAGCGTGGGAAGCAAGACGACCTGTTGGGGTGAGTCCTAAAGAACATGAGGTGAGTTGGTCTGAGGAAGCAACGTTGCGAAGTGAGTTGGCTGCTTTGCGAAGTGGGTTGGAACAGTATGCGAAGGCTTTGGCTGTTATTGCGGGTGTAGAGGAGTAGAATGGGACAGTTTAAATTTGATGTTTTCCTTTGTCACAATAGCCAAGACAAGACTGCCGTAATAGAAATTGCCCAGCAATTAAAATTAACACAAATTAAACCTTGGCTTGATGATTGGGAACTACAACCTGGTCTTCCTTGGCAACCAGAACTAGAAAAACAAATACCAAATATTAAGTCAGCAGCAGTTTTTATTGGACAGAGTGGTATCGGTCCTTGGCAAGAAGAAGAAATTAATAGCTTCTTGCGCGAATTTCATCGAAGAAAATGTCCTTTAATTCCTATATTGCTTCCCAATGCACCACAGGAACCAAAACTACCATTATTCCTGGAAGGTAGAACATGGGTTGATTTTCGGACAGGTAGCACTGTTCATACAGACCCATGGAAAAAATTGGTGTGGGGTATTACTGGAATAAGGCCAGAGTCACAACCCGTTGTTCAGACTCAACAGCCACAAATTTCCTCACTACCACAGAAAATATGGCTTTTGAGCGACTTCTCCTCAGAAAAAGGCATAGATGACCTTGGCTCAGAAAAAGGCGTAGACTATACCAGATTGCGTGACTTACTCAAAGCAGGTAACTGGAAAGATGCCGACTATGAAACCTATCTGGTAATGTTAAAGGCTGTAGCCCGTGAGGAAGGCGACTGGATTAGAACCGAAGAACTATTAAAATTTCCTTGTACTGATCTCCGCACAATTGACAAACTATGGATAAAACATAGCAATGGTCAATTTGGCTTTAGTGTCCAAAAGCAAATTTACTTGAGCGTCGGTGGCATAGCTGACGGCAGGTATTATAAAGAAACCTGGGAAAAATTTGGCGATAAAGTGGGATGGAGAATGAGTGAGGAATGGATAACGTATGATAAAGTTATTTTTAGCACATTTACGAAAAAGGGACACCTGCCCAGTGAGTGTGGGTTGGTGGTAGGTGAGGATAACGGTATGGAGGCTCTTCTCTTAAGACTTGTAAACTGTAACATTTAAAGCTTTCAGAAAATTATTAAGTCTGAATCAGGATATCCAGGATTTGAGGATTTACAGGATTTTATTTTCTGATGAAAGCTTCCCCAATTCTGAGATAATTAATTAGATGAACGAGAAAAATACTCCCTTCCCACACAAAGATAACTGAAATTTTTTCTCTGTGTCCTCTGTGTCTCTGTGGTTCGTTTAAAAAAATTAGTAATCTAACAGTAATATCAAGAATAATTGAACGCAGATGAACGCAGATAAACACAGATAAAGATAGACAATTAAAAATCAAAACATGAGACTTTCAAACAACATCCTGTAAATCCTCAAATCCTGGACATCCTGATTCAGACAAATTAAAATATTAGTACACCACAAATAAAATCAACATCCTATCCTGTAAATCCTTAAATCCTGGATATCCTGATTCTGACAATTAGGGTAGGCAATGTTGCCCACCCCAGATTACTTTGCGTCTTTGCGCGAAACTACCTTAAACTAAGCACCTTCCCGCAACTTATCCAACACACTGCGATCCTCTAAAGTCGAAGTATCCCCCGATATTTCCTGTCCTGATGCCAAATTCCGCAACAAACGCCGCATAATCTTACCAGAACGGGTTTTCGGCAAAGCATCAGTAAACCTGATTTCACCAGGACGGGCGATCGCTCCAATCTCATTCACAACGTGCTTTTTCAGTTCCTTACTCAACTCCTCACTGGCTTGATAAGTCCCCTCCAAAGTCACAAAAGCTACAACCTCCTCACCCTTCAATTCATCCGGTTTACCCACTACAGCAGCCTCAGCCACCGCTGGATGAGACACTAGGGCAGATTCTACCTCCATCGTTCCTAAACGGTGTCCAGAGACATTCAGGACATCATCCACGCGCCCCATGACCCAGAAATAGCCGTCCTCATCCTTTCTTGCACCATCACCAGCAAAGTACGTATAATTACCATCTGTGGGCGGAATATGTTCCCAATAAGTCCGCCGGAAACGCTCAGGATCACCGTACACCGTCCGCATCATTCCCGGCCAAGGATGACGAATGGCTAAATAACCACCTTCGTTATCAGGGACAGAATTACCTTCTAAATCGACCACATCCGCAATAATACCGGGAAAAGGCAGGGTAGCTGAACCTGGTTTAGTAGCAATTGCCCCAGGTAAGGGTGTAATCATAATTCCACCGGTTTCCGTTTGCCACCAGGTATCCACAATCGGACAACGGTTACCACCGATAATTTTTTGATACCACATCCAAGCTTCGGGGTTAATGGGTTCACCCACGCTTCCCAGTAATCGCAGAGAAGAAAGATTACGAGATTTAGGATGGTGTTCACCCATTTTGATAAAGGCACGAATCGCTGTTGGTGCAGTATAAAAAATATTAACACCGTATTTCTCAATTACATCCCAGAAGCAACCAGGATTAGAAGCACGGGGCGCACCTTCATACATGAGAGTCGTTGCACCGTTGGAAAGGGGTCCATAAACTATATAGCTATGTCCAGTAATCCAACCGACATCGGCAGTACACCAATATACATCAGTATCTTGAAGATCAAAAATCCATTTGGTAGTGATATGACTGTATAAGTTATAACCTCCCGTGGTGTGAACTACCCCTTTCGGTTTGCCTGTACTACCGGAAGTGTAGAGAACAAACAGCATATCTTCGCTGTCCATTGGTTCTGGAGGACAATCCGCAGAAACGCCTTTTTGTAAATCGTGCCACCAATGATCACGACCGGCTACCATTTGTATTATTTGATTTGTGCGTTTGACAACTAGCACATCTGTAATACTGGGAACTGCATTGTTTTCTAAAGCTTTATCTACCTGTTCTTTAAGGGGTACAATTGCATCCTTACGCCAACCACCATCCGCTGTGATTACTATCTTTGCTTCTGCATCATTCAAGCGATCGCGTAAGGCTTCAGCACTAAAACCACCAAAGACAACGCTATGAGGTGCGCCAATTCTAGCACAGGCTAACATAGCTATTGCGGCTTCGGGAATCATTGGCATATAAATACCAATGCGATCGCCTTTTTTCGCGCCTAATTGTTTTAGTACATTAGCAAGTTGACAAACTTCTCGATGTAATTGCGAGTATGTAAGAGTGCGAGAATCTCCCGGTTCTCCTTCCCAAATCAACGCAGCTTTATTTTTACGCCAAGTGGTAAGATGTCTATCAAGACAGTTATAAGAAATGTTAATCTTACCATTAACAAACCATTTGGCAAAAGGTGGTTGCCAATCTAGCACAGTATCCCACTTTTGAACCCAGTGTAACTCACTTTCCGCCAATTCTGCCCAAAATTGCTGAGGATCGGCTTTGGCTTTGTCGTAAAGACGCTGATAATCTGCTAAACTCTTGATATGGGCATTTTGCGAAAAATCACTGCTAGGCGGAAATAGCCGCTTTTCCTGTAAAATAGATTCTATGGTTGGTTGAGACATGATGATGGATGCAAATGATATGATGACTGAAAACTGTTTTTAACGAAGTTGTAGCAAACAATATTTAGATTTTCATGAAGTTGTACCCCATGTAAAGATTATTTACTGATTTGCTCGTCTGTTCCTACTTTAGTACGACAATGGATCAATGCCAAATTGTTCAGTACCACAATAAGGTAAAATAATGATAATGTTGTTAACAAACTCATTTACCGATTTGGTAGGATATCACTCTTTTGATGCTGTGTTAGTGTTTTACAATAGGGTATAGTTTGCAAGCTAAAGAAATTAAGGATAAACTAAATTTATTAATTGAGCAAGCCTCTGACATAGATCCGAATCTCACAAGAAAATTAAGGGAGATAAACCGTTGGATTAAATATATCAAGCTTGGTTCGCTGATGTCTAAACCTATCGTTGTCGCTTTTTTATTAGAAGTAATTACCGATTCTCAGGTTTGGTTGGCAATTAGATCTCTACCTTCGGAAGAAGAGCAAAAATTGCAGTTTGAGAAAATGACTGCCAATGAAAAATATTGGTATGGTTATCTATTTCCTAAATGGATAAATGCCACAGATACCAAATTTCATATTTGGAAGAAAAAAATGATGTCCGGGGAATTTAATCAGGCTGATAGTGATATTATTAAGTATATAGCGCAGGATGTTGTTGATAGAAAAGGAGATTTTTGGCGACGTTATATAGCTGACCTTTCTATGGCAACAGACCTAATTGTTAGTAGTCATCAAAATAAACCTCTCTGTATTCAAGTTACAAGTGTTAGCGAGGAATTTCATGGCCAAAAATATCAAAAGTGGGAAAATGCACTGCAATTGTGGAAAATAGAAAGGGGATTATTCTTAAGTTACAATCCTCAAGAAAATGATTTTGTTCATCAATTAGTCAATGTTGCACTGTATAATAGTGATCATCTTGCAGACGGTAAATATATAAATTTTTCCTGATTCCTAAATCCTAAAATCGAACTCTGTATCTTACCCAACATCATTAATCCGCCAAAAACACCATTTATGGTTAATCAACAACAGACCAATAATAGCGCTCAACTCGAAAATCTGACAGAAGCGTTAGCAGCAGCCCGGAATATGCAGCAAGATTGGCTAAATTATGGGCTAAATTTTGTTCATATTTACGTAGAAGATGTGGAGAGTGACTGGTTAGAAACTTGGGGAGATGATGAAATATCTAATCCTTTATTTAATGTTATTAAGGATTTTTTAGTTAGTGATGATCATGTAGCAACGAAAATTAGAAAGTATGTGGGGGACATATCGTTATTTGATTTAGCGGTGGATTTAGAAGAGTGTTTAAGAATTACTCAGGACAGTGATAAAATATCTGCGGTGAAGGATGTATTAGCAAATGATATTGATATTGATGATCTGCAATTATTGGATTTAGCACATCATTTTGTAGATAAATGTGTTCACGAAAATTAAAAGCCTAAAATATCCCTCTTCTATAACTTTCCGGGTCTATCAGAGAATCAAAAAATCAAAGTCTACAAGTGCAAATTCTCAAACATTTTATCGCTAACTTAGATTGGTCAGTAAATAAATTAAAGAGCCGAAGATTAAATAAATGAAGTACACACTAATCTGTTCCCTATTCCCTAAAACTAAAAAAATTTTTTCCTCACAACCACGGGAACTACTATAGAATCAAGAAAGTATTGGTTAGCGTAGTGATAGATAAAATACAAGATAGGAAAATCGGATAATTTAGTTTATTCACTACTTGCTTTATTCTAAAACTAACGGAAGAGGGGTATAATGTCTATCCCCTATGCTCCCTACAAGTAATATCTAACAGTTGTGACAATGCGACTTTTGTTAGCTCGTAAAGCATTCTTCAAAAACAAAGTTGTTTGATTATGTAAAATACTATCCCACCAATTCCGAGGCACAAAAACGGGAATAATGATAGTTGTAAAAACATCTGGGTGAGATTTTTGGAACTGACCAACAAAATCAACAATTGGGTCAATTACAGAACGATAAGGAGATTCGATAATTTCCAAGGGAATATCTGATTCTAGATTCTGCCATTTTCTTTGCAGTTCTTTCCGGTCTGTAGAACCAATATCTACGTGAATAGCAACAATTTCATCAGCAATGGTACGTGCATAGTCTAAAGCTTCTACAGTTCCTCGGTTTAGTTGTCCTACCACTACCACAGCAGGGTGAGTGATAACTGCTGGTTTGAGAACGGAGATATAACTCCGAGGGGCTAAATCATGGATACTTAGACGTTGACTTACATATTGATAATGTTGATGAATAGCTGCAAATAAAGTCACTACTAAGGGAATTGCTACAACTACTAACCAAGCCCCTAATAGGAACTTAGTACAAATGATTACTATTAATACCACTAAAGTAGCAAATGCGCCTAAACCATTCATTAGGGCACTTGCACGCCAATTCTCGGTTTTTTCGTGAAACCAGCGACGTACCATACCCGATTGGGAAAGGGTAAAGGAAGTAAAGACACCAACTGCGTACAGAGGAATAATGGCGTTAACTTGACCTTTGAAAATAATTGCTAAAATGCCTGCACAGGTACTCAGAAGGATAATACCATTAGAATAGACCAAGCGATCGCCCAAAAGGGACAATTGGCGAGGTAAAAACCCATCTCGTGCTAAAAAATAGCACAGTCTAGGAAAATCCGCATAACTGGTATTAGCAGCTAACATTAAAACCAACAGGGTAACAATTTGCAAGAAATAGTAAATAGGTCCTGTTCCCACAATGACTCTACCCAAAAGGGAAACTACAGTTTGTCCTTCTTCGGGAACAACATGATAAATATTTGCTAAGTAAGTAATACCTACAAACATGAATCCCAAGATTACTCCCAAATACAACAAAGTGAGACGAGCATTTTTCCATTCTGGGGCTTTAAAAGCTAATACCCCATCAGATATTGCTTCTACTCCTGTTAATGCTGTACATCCAGCCGAAAAAGCCCGTAAAATGAAGAATATACTAATGCCTTCCGTCGCAGGAAGAGAAGGATATTCTGTAATCACTTGTCCAGTGCTATATTTAAACAAGCCAACGCCAATTAACAGAAAAATACTCACAATAAAGGCAAAGGTAGGAACCATAAATATCTGTCCCGACTCCTTAACACCCCTGAGATTTGCCAGCATTAACAAGAAAATAAAAATCAAACACAGGAGAACTGTGTGAGATTTAAGTACAGGAATTGCTGATGTTAACGCGGCTGTACCAGCAGATATACTGACGGTTACAGTTAAAATATAGTCAATCATCAGCGAACCACCAGCCACCAGCCCTGGATAAAGACCCAGGTTTTCCCTCGCAACAATGTAAGAACCACCACCTTGTGGATAAGCGCGAATGGTTTGTCTATAGGAAAGAACAACTATACCTAAAAGGCCAATAATTGCTATAGCAATAGGTAAAGACAAGCCAAGAGCACCACTTCCTGCTGCGACTAAAACTAGTAAGATCTCTTCTGTTGCATAAGCCACGGAGGAAAGAGCATCTGAGGAAAGCACCGCTAAAGCTGCGGCATTACTCAATCGTTCTTCACTATGGGCACTGGTTGGTAGAGATTTACCGAGAAAAAATTGCTTAATCTGAGGGTAGAAGAACATAGAACGTCCATCTGACAAATGTGTTTATTCTTACTCAGTTGAGAATTAACTTTAATCTGAGCTTATAGAATATAGTAATTCTGACAGATTTGTTACCAATTAAATGTTAAATTTTAGCCTAAAATTTTTCTGACAAAAATAAGCTCCCTCAATTTATCTTTAATGGAGATAGCAATATTAAAGACGCTAAAATTCTTTGTTTAACGAGTCCACTTAGCTTAGACCCCTTGCGGTATTTTCCCAAGCGTTAACTTTCCTTCTACTCTAAGGTAATCAATGGCTATACTTAACAAATAACCGCATAATTCATCATTTGTTCAATTATTAATTCATTTCATCAAGACACCATGACGAGCGAACTGGAGCGATACTACAGAATCTTAGAATTAGAGCTAGGGGCTACACTCGAAGAGATCAACCAGGCCTATAAAGATTTAGTGTTTGTTTGGCATCCAGACCGTCTCCCTAAAGATAACCCGCGCTTACAACACAAAGCACAGGAAAAGCTGAAATCCTTTAATGAAGCTCGTGATCAGTTACGCTCTTTACGAGATAGACAGCCCCCTTCCTCCTATTCTCCACCACCTCCAGCCCCTAAACCATCATCTACTTATGCTTACTCACCACAAAAGCCAAATTCAGATTTAAGTGGTAAAGATTTTAGCCACGCTAATTTAAGTAATCGTGACCTATCAGGTAGGAATTTGAGTTATGCAAACTTAAGCGGCTCTAACCTTAGTGATGCTTTTATGCACAAGGTGATTCTTAGGGGTGCAGACCTGTCAGAAGCTAATTTATTCAGAGCTAATTTACTTTTAGCAGATTTAAGAGATGCTAATTTACGCTCATCCAATTTGATTGGTGCGGATTTTAGCGGTGCTGACTTGCGGGGGGCTGATTTGACAGGAGCGAGAATTCGTTCAGGCGATCGCCTACTGGTAAAATTGATTGGTGCTAAATTAGCGGGAGCGATCATGCCAGATGGTATAATTCACACTTAATAATCATATCACGGGCAAAAAGTATATCGTTTCCCAGTCTAATCAAATACACACTAATTTATTCTCTGTTCCCTGTTCCCTGTTCCCTGCTCTGATTATTGATTGGTAATTGTTAAAAATAATTTATTTTAGTTCTATTAATCATCATGAAAATTGCAATTATTGGCTGTGGTTATGTAGGTTATGCAGTTAGCAAATATTGGCAGTCAAATAGTAATTTGATCCTAACTGTAACTACAACTAATCCCCAACGTGTCCCTAGTTTAGAAACAGTAGCGCAAAAGGTTGTAGTCACTTTAGGCAATGATCTAGAAAATTTGCAAACTGTATTAAAAGATCAGCAAGTTGTTTTGTTAAGTGTAGGGGCAAAAACCGCTGATTCTTACGAAGAAACCTATGTAAATACTGCCAAAACTTTAGTTTCTCTTTTACCCAAATTTCTGAATATTCAACAAGTTATATATACAGGTAGTTATTCAATTTATGGGGATAGAAATGGTATCTGGGTAGACGAAGAAAGCCCACCAGCACCAGCTAATCGCAATTCTCAACTACTGCGAAAAACAGAGGATATATTATTATCAGCAAATAATGAGAATACTCGCATTTGTATTTTACGTTTAGGGGGTATTTATGGATCGGGTAGAGATCTGGAAAAAATATTTGGTAGAATCGCAGGAACAACCCGTCCCGGCAATGGAGAAGATATTACCAATTGGATTCACCTTGATGATATTGTTGGGGCAATAGAATTTGCCCGTAAGCATCGCTTAGAAGGTATTTATAATCTTGTAAATGATAGTCATTTGACAAATAAAGAATTAATTGATAATGTGATGACAAAAAATAATTTACCTAATGTTATTTGGGATGCAGATAGTAAAAGTATACGCCCATATAATGCCTGGGTATCCAATCAAAAGCTTAAAGATGCTGGATATCAATTCATTCACCCACAAATAATTTTTTAGTCACTATGCAAAATTCTCATCATTTCACAGCATCTCCAACCCAGTATTATACCTGGCAAAACTACAGTTGTGCCTATGAAATTCATCAACCTGTTAATTCTCCAGCAACTGGTATTCCCCTACTGTTAATTCATCCCATAGGAGTAGGATTATCACGGCAATTTTGGCAAAGATTTTGCAGAGAATGGTATGATAAAAACCACCAAAATCCTATTTATAACCCCGACTTATTGGGATGTGGTGAAAGTGATATGCCAGTTTTAGCCCATACACCAATTAACTGGGCAAAACAGTTACAATGGTTTTTGAAAAACGTCGTTAAACAACCAGTTATTATAGTAGTACAAGGAGCTTTGTTGCCAGTTGCGATTGAATTAGTAAAACTCGAACCAGACTTAATTTCCGGGTTAGTATTTTCTGATCCTACATCTTGGCCTGTAATTACTAAAAATGCCCCTAAATGGCAACAAAACCTACTTTGGAGTATTTTTATATCTCCCATAGGTAATGCATTTTTTCGCTATGCCCGTACCCGCAAATTTTTGTATTCTTTCTCATCTGAAAAATTGTTTGCTGTTCAGGAAAATGTTGATGATGAATGGTTAAATACTCTTATGGCAAACGCTAAAAATATGAATGGACGTTATGCGGTATTCGCCTTTTTAGCGAGATTTTGGCAAAGAGATTACAGCCGTGATATTGCCTCAATTCCTCAGCAAACATTATTAATTGTGGGAGAACAAGCTCGTGGTATTAGTAAAGAAAGTAAACAAGAAAAAATTGATGAACGATTAGCATATTATCTGAATTGCTTACCTCAAGGTCAGGGAGTCAAAATCATTGGCAAAAATGTCATGCCCTATGAATATACTCAAGCATTTGTTGAAGCAGTTTCACCATTTATCACTGCTATTTCCGATAATTAAGAGAAGTTTTTTGTTGCCATTGCTATTAAAAATTTCCGGTTAAAAATTCATGATTTATGCACAGTAGGAGTAATGCTGATTAAATCATCAATATTCCGTTTCATCACTTTGCAAATCGTGTCTAAAGGTAAGTCGTTTGCATCATAACCAAAGGGGTTTTCAATTTCTAAACCAATGGCTTCAATCCCTAGCAAAGTAAAGCTAACTAAAGCAGAAATTAATCCAGTCCACCAATGAAGATCATCTACTATTTGAAATGGCAAGAGAAAGCAATATAGTAACAATAATTGTTTGAGGTGAATAGCATAAGCTAGAGGCATGGGGGTTTTTAAAATTCTTTCACAAGTTCCTAAATTATCTACTAATATATTCAATAATTCTTGCATATTTGCACATTGATAATTATTGATGCAATGGCGCTGATACTGTTCTTGCAAATAATCTCCAATCCAGATAGATATATCTAAGGGAGGATTATTCATCATCTTTAACTTGGTATACTTATTTTCTGGAATTAGTGCTTCTAAATCACTATTAACAGGTTCACCTCGTAAATGTAGTTTTGTCGCTACTCCAAAGGCCACAAGTAAGTTTAATGCAGCAATTTTATGATCTTTATCTTTTAATTCTTTTTCATCAACAGATATCCAAATTTGTCGAGCTAAATTACGGGTAGTATTAACTATTGCACCCCAGGATTTTCTACCTTCCCAAAACCGATCATAAGCTGTATTGGTACGAAATACTAATAATAAACCTAAAACAATACTGGGAATTACTGTACTTAAAATAGGTTGAGAAACAGGGATTTTAAAATGATAAAGTATAGAAACTAATACCCCAAAAATACCAGACAAAAGCACCCGTTTGTAAATAGCAGAAATTACTGAACCTTTCGTTTGTAAAGCAATTTCAAACCACTGCGATTTTTTCTCAGCCATAAAATTCCCTCGTGATTTCCAAGATTAAATAAAATTATACAAAATGTCCTAAAATCTAGCAATACTTCATTAGTTATTCAGACCTCACCTTTATGACCCATTGTGGTTGGTAATATTTACCGCTACAGGTGGCACAGGAGGCACGGGGGAATCAGTATCCTGACACAATTTCCGATTATGGTACTAATTTTTGCGGATAAGTCTCATTTTCGACTGTAAAAGGGATTGTGACAGATTATGTGATTACCATAACAGTGTGAATTGATTTTTTATGATCTTTAATTTAGAAAGATTTTATCAAGCCTGTAATCCTTCCCGTCCGTTGATGATTGAGAATGTAGACGACCGGATGTATTATACTGATTTTACCTTAGTTCGTGGTGGTAAAATTATTGAGGCTTTGCTACGGACTATTACTAAAATTTCGCCAAATATACCAACTTGTCAATTATTTACGGGACATTTAGGTTGTGGAAAATCTACGGAATTGTTACGACTCAAAGCTGAGTTAGAAGCGCAAGATTTCCATGTTATCTATTTTGAATCTACCCAGGTCTTAGAAATGGTAGATATAGATGTTACAGATATCTTGTTAGCAATCGCTGGTTTAGTCAGTGAAAACTTGGAAGCGATGAAACTAAGTGTTCAACCTAGTTACTTCACCAAATTATTTAGGGAGGTGCTAGAATTTTTACAAACGCCCCTAGAATTGGGTTTAGAAGCGGAATTGTCCGTAGGTATTGCTAAAATCACTGCAAAAACCAAAGAAAGCCCACATTTGCGAAGAAGGTTAAGAGACTATTTAGAACCACGGACAGAAAATATATTACAATCAATCAATAAGGAACTATTAGACCATGCCAATGCAGAATTTAAAGCTCGGGGTAAAAAAGGATTAGTGGTTATCGTTGATAACCTGGATAGGGTGGCGATACGTCCCTTACCTTCTGGGCGCTCATTACCAGAATACTTATTTATTGATCGGGGGGAACAATTACGCAAGCTAAATTGCCATATAGTTTACACAATTCCTCTAGCATTGACATTTTCTAACGATAGCGCCGAACTACAACATCGTTTAGGGGGTGGAGTCGCGCCGAAAGTATTACCAATGATTCCCGTACGAAAGCGCTCTGGAGAAATTAATCCTGAAGGGCTAGGACTAATGAAACAAATGGTATTAGCAAGAGCCTTTCCTGAAATTTTACCAACAGATCGTTTAAATTTAGTTACTCAATTGTTTGATCATGTGAACACTCTAGATCGTTTGTGTCTGATTAGTGGTGGTCATGTCCGCGACTTATTAGGACTATTATTTGATTGTTTAAGAGAACAAGATCCACCTTTTGATCGTAAGTGTGTTGAATTGGTGATTCAAAGACAAAGAGATTACCGATCTAATGCTATTGATATGGATGAAAGTGAATTAATTTTTCAGGTAATTCAAGATCAACGAGTCAGAGGCAATGTAGAGTATGATATTTTATTAAGGAGTTTATTCGTATTTGAATATCGTGATCATCAAGGTGTTTGGTTTGCACTTAATCCGGTTTTAGCAGAAACTGAAAAATTTCAATTATGGTTAAAAGACAGCAAGCAGAGAATATAATTACTGCTAACGAACAGTCTTTACGTAGTTTAGAAAGAGCAATTACCTTTTCTAAAAATCAGTTTTCAGTCATCTTTCTGTGCTGTAACTACGAATTTTTGCGAGAGTTGATCTTAGAGCAACTAGCAGTTAAAGGTTGGGGTAATCAGAGGATTCAAAGTATTACCCTAGCCAAAAATACCACCAGTTTATATAACATAATTCAATCACAACTTACTATTAATGAACCTGCAGGATTAATGATTATGGGGTTTGAGTCAGTCTATGAAATAGATGACCTCCTCCGTGCCATTAATCAAGTCCGGGATGAATTTCGTAAATGTTATCAAATTCCCATGATTTTATGGGTAAATGATGAAGTCTTACAAAAAATTCTGCGGTTAGCTCCAGACTTTGCTAGTTGGGCTGCTACACCAATTAGATTTGAAATGACTTCTCTGGGGTTACTAGAATTTCTGCAACAGGAAACAGAGGATTTATTTACTAGATTTTTACAAAATAATCATCCTCAAGGTAATTATTTTACCCTGGAAAAAATATGGGTTAGTAGTAACCAACTCAATTATGCAATTAAAGAATTGCAAGACCATGGTATGACAATAGAAGCTGAATTAAATATCAGTTTAGAGTTTATCTTTGGTATAGATAATTATATTAATAATCGCATTAGTTCTGCTTTAACTAATTTTCAGCAAAGTTTGCAATTTTGGCATTTACAAGAAAGATTAAACGAGATAGAAGATCCAATTCTCAGAAAAGGATATGATTCTTCCCTTGATCATCTTTATCGTTTTAAAAAGGCAATTTTATTACTGCATATTGGACTATGTTTTTGTCGTCTTGCTGAACAAGACAAAAGAACGAGTGAGGGATATTGGCAATCAGCAAAAATATATTTTCAAGAATGTTTAGAAATATTAGAAATCATTGGATATTTAGAATTAGTTTCTGAATATATTGGGCAATTATCAGAGGTTTTATATACTTTAAAATCATGGTCTGAATTGCAGGTTGTCGGTCAAAAATCTCTAGAATTACATCAAATTTATGGTAATAAAATTCAATTAGCTTGTGATTATGGTTTCTTAGCACAGATAGCTGTACATAATTCAAACTGGATGGAAGCTAGTATTTTAGCTCATATATCATTACTCCAATTAGAACAAGCCAAAAATCAATATGAATTAGATCATTGTTTATTTCCTTTACTATTAGAACAAATTTGGTTATTAACTCTAGCTAAAGCCCTCAAGAATATCACACGAATAACAATAGCAAAAGAACATATAGATAAGGCGGCTGAACAACTATCATTAGCTTTAGAAAATAGTGAACATCAATATGATGCCCATCGTTATATTCGCTTATTACATATTCTCAGATCATTATACTTTCAAGCAGGTCAATATCTTCAAGCCTACATTATTAAACAAAAACTTCATTCTGTAGAACAACAATATGGGTTTGTGCCATTTATTGGTGCTGGACCTTTACAACCTCAAAGACAAGTCACTAATCCGACTTTAATGTCTACATTTGGAAATAGTAGTATAGCTTTAGAAATTACTGGTTCTGGCCGAGAATATGATGTTAATAATTTAATTGGTAGAATTAGTCGTGCTGACCAAAAATTGATCGTTATTCATGGACAATCAGGTGTAGGTAAAAGTTCTATTGTTACGGCTGGTTTAGTTCCCGCGCTGCAAAACCGCGCTATAGGTGATCAAATTGCTATCCCAGTGGTGTTACAAGTGTATACGGATTGGTTAGGAGAATTAGGAAAATCCGTAACCAAAGCCATGTTAGAATTGCAAAAAATATCAGCTATAGAAACAGAATCTTTAGTAAGTTCTTCTCCACCCACAACTATTAATTTGATTTTGCAACAACTACGGAAAAATGCAGATAATCATTTAATTACAGTCTTGATTTTTGACCAATTTGAAGAATTTTTCTTTGGTTATACAGATATTCATAAAAAACAAGAATTTGATCAATTTATTAGTGATTGTTTGGGTATATCTTTTGTAAAAGTTATCTTGACATTGCGTGAAGATTATTTACATCGCCTCCTAGAATTTCAATATCTTTCATCAGTTGAAGCTATTAATAATAATATCCTTGACAAAAATATTCGTTATCAAATTAATAACTTTTCTCCTGAAAATGCGAGAAAAATTATTCAAAAATTAACTGAACGTTCACATCAAGAATTAAAATTTAAATTAGAACCGGATTTAATTGATGCTCTAGTTGCTGATTTGTCCTCAGAACTTGGCGAAGTTCGTCCCATAGAATTACAATTGGTAGGTACACAATTACAAGATAAATATATTACTACTCTTGCACAATATCAACCCTATCGCCCAAATCAGTTAATTATAGGATATATCAAAGAGTTAATTAAAGAATGTGGAAAAGAAAATGAACGTGCTGCTCTGCTAGTTTTATATTTATTAACTGATGATCATAATAAAAGACCTTTTAAAACTCGTGCAGAATTAAAATCAGAACTCTCAGAAGTAGAAGATGCTAAAAAATTAGAGTTAATCTTAGATATTTTAGTGCGCTCAGGGTTGGTTGTTCTCTTTCCTAATATTCCTGAACGCTATCAATTAATTCATGATTATTTAGTAAACTTAATTCGTTATCTGCAACAACAGGAATCTGGACTCAAAACACAAATTAATAGATTACGGGATAAAGTTAGAAATAGTTTTGAAGAAATCGAACGTCTTAAAAGTGAATTAAAGAAAACGCAATACAGCGTAACTTTAGGACAGACTTATAACCAAGAAGGAGATAACTTACTAACAGAATTGAGAGAATTACGCAAACGAGAAGAAGAAAGTCAAATAGAAATTGAACACCTAAAAACAGAACTAAAAGAAAAAGAGCTAATTACAAAATTAGCCGATAGTCAAGAAAAACAACGCTTGAGTGCAATTAGATTAAATATTGCTCTGAAAATAGCTTTAACCGCTTCTATTATTGCTATGTTTGGTTTAACTATTTCGGTGATTACAGCCAAAGATAGTGAAATGCAAACCCTTAGTGCATCTAGTGAGGCTTTATTTGCTTCTCAAAAAGGTCTTGATGCTCTCAAAGAAAGTTTAAAAGCAGGGAAAAATTTAGAAAAAACTCTATGGATAAATACTTCCACCAAAGAAAAGGTACTAAGTGCACTGTATCAAGCGGTTTATGGAGTCAAAGAACGTAACCGTTTAGAAGGTCATTTATCGGGAGTGAGAATGGTGATATTCAGTCCTGATAAATCTTTAATAGCTTCGGCTAGTGCAGATACAACAATTAATATTTGGAGTCCTAATGGTCGTTTAGTCAAAACTTTATCAGGACACGAAGATATAGTCAATAGTGTGAATTTTAGTCCTGATAATAAAATGTTAGTTTCTGCTAGTCAAGATACAACAATTAAATTGTGGAGTAAAAAAGGTAAACTACTAAAAACTTTATTAGGTCATAAAGATTCAGTAAATAGCGTTAGTTTTCGTCCTGATAGTCAAATTATCGCATCTGCAAGCACAGACCAGACCATAAAATTGTGGAGTAAAAAAGGTAAATTACTAAAAACTTTACTAGGTCATAAAGGTGCTGTTTTAGCTGTAGCTTGGTCTAGTGATGGTGAAATTTTGGCTTCTAGTGGTGCTGATAAAACAATCAAATTATGGAGTCGGAAAGGTGAATTATTAAAAACTTTATTAGCTCATAAAGATGCTGTAGTCGCTATAGCTTGGTCTCCTAATAGGAGAATTATTGCTTCTGCAAGTTTAGATAAACAAATTAAATTATGGAATCAGGAAGGTCGATTACTGAAAACTCTCTCTGGACATAGTAACGGTGTTATTAGTATCAATTTTAGTCATGATGGTAATACTTTGGCCTCTGCTAGTATGGACGAAACAGTTAAACTTTGGGGTCTTGATGGTAATTTACTAGGAACTTTGCGAGGACATAATAGTTGGGTATATAGTGTTAATTTTAGTCCTGACGGACTAACTTTAGCCTCTGCTGGTAGAGATAAAACTATTATTTTGTGGCGTTGGGATAATCTAATTTTGCGTGATCCCCAAGTTAATCATGATTGGGTAACAAGTATTAGTTTTAGTCCTGATAATAATACTATTGCTGGTGCTAGTCGAGATCAGAAAATAAAAATTTGGAATCGAGAAGGTAAATTACTAAAAACACTCACCGGTCATGATAATCAAGTTTGGGGTGTAGCATGGTCGCCTATTCCTTTAGGATTTCGTAAAAATGGAAGCATTTTAGCCTCTGCTAGTGAGGATAAAACAGTCAAATTGTGGAGTCAAGAAGGTAGGTTACTACAAACATTATATGGTCATCATGATACGGTTTTAGCTGTAGCTTGGTCGCCTGATGGTAATATTCTCGCTTCTGCTAGTAAGGATAAAACAATAAAATTGTGGAATCGAAATAGTAAATTACTAAAAACTTTAAATGGTCATACTGATGCTGTTAATTGGGTTAGTTTTAGTCCGAATGGTAAATTATTAGCTTCTGCTAGTGATGATAAACTAGTGAAATTATGGACAATTGATGGTCAAATAATCAAAGATCTAACTGGTCATACTCGCAGAGTAAATGGTGTCGCATGGTCGCCTAATGGTGATGTTTTAGCCTCAGCTAGTCTGGATAGTACCGTCAAAATTTGGAGCACGACTGGTGAATTAAAGCAAACACTGATGGGATATGGTGATGGTTTTATTAGTATTAATTTTAGTCCAGATGGTAAAACTTTGGCGGTCAGCAGTGATAATCAGCTTAGGTTGTGGAATCAAGAAGGTGTTTTACTCATGGCTTTAAAAGGTGATGAAGAAGAATTAACCAGTGTTAGTTTTAGTCCAGATGGTAAAATATTGGCTGCTGGTAGTGGTAAAGGTAATATAATTTTACGTAGGTTATCAGATATTACTTTAGAAAGATTACTTAGAAGTAATTGTGAGATATTAAAAGACTATCTACTATATAATCAAACTATGACTAGAAATAATGGTTATGGCGATAAAATTCATAAAAATTTGTGTGAAAATGATTGATAGAATTACTATTTCTTTACCCATTTTTTAGCGAATAAAAATTTACCTATGACTATGCAAATTAATTTTTTACCAGATGATGTTACTGTAAATGCTCAAGTGGGAGAATCCTTATTAGATGTAGCAGAACGGGCTGGAGTATCAATTTCTACGGGTTGTCTTATGGGGAGTTGTCACGCTTGTACTGTAGAATTAGATAATGGGGAAATTGTCCGGGCTTGTATTACCGTAGTTCCACCGGGAAAGGAGAAATTAACGATTCATCTTTTTAGTGATCCAACTTGGTAATGATCATATAGCACATTCCGCTTGAGTGAGGTAAAATTTATGGATAAGTGCCCGCACCACAAGAGTTTTATCATTTCTAGACTAGTTTTAGAGCTTACATAGGTAATTAGATAAAACCTCTTAAATTAGGGTGAATATTTGACTCCAGGGGTGGGTTTATGATGTCAAATACTGATTTACGCGCTCCCATGTTTCCTTTATTTTTGCCCAAATATTAAAACGAACTGTGAGAGATTTTGGGAATTTAGTTCCTGATTTAGTAGTAGAAATTAAATCAAAAACTGATAGAGTTTCTAAATTAGAAGATCAACTTAAATTGTTTTTAGAATTAGGTGCAAAAGTAGCAATTCTCATCAATTCTGATGAATTAATTGTTAATCTTTATCATCCTGATGGTAAAATTACATTATTAACAGAAGATGATCAATTAACACTAACTGAATTATTTCCTGGTTGGGAAATTGCTATTTCTGAATTAAGTCCTCCTGTATTTGAATAGGTGTTTATGTCCGCAATTTTTGATCTTAAATCATAAATATTAACCATTCTTGGTTTATAGCTTTACCACAAATTGTGAACATTCCTTAACCTAATTTTTGGCTCTTGTACCAAACGTATTGTATTTTACAAATTATCAATTTCCTGCAACCATAGGACAAACTTAGTTAAAATTATCCATTGACCCTAAAACAGAAACACACAAAAACTCATGTCAGATCAAATGCAGTGGACAAACGCCCTATCAACTCGTGCTTCCTTAGAAGCAGCAATTAATGATGTCGTAGAACAAGCAACAGCATCTTTAACCGCACCTGCGGATTTAGGATTCGTATTCATTTCTTCTGCCTTCATGAGTGAGTATCCCCGACTTTTACCCTTATTGGCGGAAAAACTTTCTGTACCTGTATTAATTGGTTGTAGTGCTGGAGGTATCATTGGCAGAAAAAAAGCAGAAGAAACTGAAGAAATAGAAGCAGAATCAGCACTCAGTCTGACCTTAGCCCATCTTCCCGGCGTGGAAATCCGGCCTTTTCACATTCTAGTCGAAGACTTGCCAGATTCCGATAGTTCCCCCAAGGCTTGGATTGACTTAATGGGTGTACCAGCGTCACCAGCACCCCAATTTATTCTCTTGTCTAGTCCTTTTGGTTCAGAAATTAATGATTTGTTAGCAGGTTTAGATTTTGCCTATCCTGGTTCGGTAGTCGTGGGAGGACAGGCCAGCAGCGGCTTTATGAATGGCCGCATTGGTTTATTTTGTAATGATCAGTTATTAAGGGAAGGTATCATAGGAATAACTTTAACTGGCAATATTGTCTTAGATACTATTGTTGCCCAGGGATGTCGTCCTATTGGTGAACCATTGCAAATCACTAAGGCTGAACGGAATATTATTATCGAGTTGGATGAGAAAAAACCCTTAATGGTATTGCGGGATTTAATTGGTAGTTTGAGTGAATATGATCGAAATTTAGCCCAAGATTCTTTGTTTGTGGGTTTAGCAATGGATGAATTTCGGCTGAATTTACATTCAGGAGATTTTCTAATTCGTAATATTTTAGGAGTAGAACCTAATGCTGGGGTGATTGCAATTGGCGATCGCATTCGTGTTGGTCAAAGGTTACAATTTCATCTCAGAGATGCCTCTGCTTCCGCCCAAGATCTAGAAATTTTACTCCAAAAATATCAAAGTCAAAATACCGGAACTTCCTCTCCTGTGGGATCTTTGATATTTACCTGTTTAGGACGAGGAAAAGGACTTTATGGCCGACCTAATGTCGATTCTCAACTATTCAGCCGTTATCTCCATAATCTGCCCATAAGTGGCTTTTTCTGCGACGGTGAAATAGGTCCTGTTAGCGGTAGAACTTTTCTACATGGTTATACTTCTGTATTTGTTATTTGTCGTTCCAGGGAATAGGGAATGGAAAAATATCTTTTTTATTTACCCTTGTCTATTTTCCAATTAAAAGCGTACTATGATTATCAATCAAAGACTTATTCCCATCATTAACCGCGCTATATTTTTCAATGTAACGACGCACATGAATGGGAAAATGAGGATATTCTAACATTGCATCACCATCGGCAATAGTTGCCCAAAAGTCCCGTAAACCCGGCGCTAGTGTTTCTGCCTGTGCTAGTGGTAAACTTAAAGGTGGTAAAGTTAATAACTTCAACACAAAAGGATAAGAGCGATCGCCCATCCATTGCCGTGATAATGTTTGTAAATCGGGGAAATCTGGAAGTGATTCTACACGGTGAGAAACCACTTTCAACGATTCACTACCCAATTTATCGCGGTTAAATTCCAATACTCGATAAGGATGAGGATAACTAACTAAAGAACCAGTAGTAATATCATATATACCTTCTGCGTAGGCCACATCTTGAACGTGCAAATGTCCCGTAAATACTAATTTAACTCCATAGCGTTGTAATAATTGCCGGAGTTCTGGAGCATTTTTCAGCATATAACGATTGGCCATCGGATGACATGATTGATTCGGTAAATGTTCAACTACATTGTGATGGATCATTACTAAAACTAATTCATCCTTAATTGCGGCTAACTCCCCTTCTAGCCACTGAAATTGTTGACTGTCTAACTGTCCTATTTGCTGCCCTTGATGATCATAAGAGTTAGAATTAAGACCGATTAACCTTACCCCTGGGAATATCTGAAGATTGTAATAATGTTGTTGAGGATTTTCATAACCAAACTGCTGGTAAAAATAGGGAAAATCTGCAAAGCCAATAGATTGTTCATTAGCTATTAACACAGGGATATCATGATTACCAGGAATCACATAAGATGGAAAAGGTAACTGAGACAATCGGTTTTGTAACCAACGGTGATTTATCGGTTCACCATGTTGGGTTAAGTCTCCAGGGATCAACAGAAAATCTAGATCTAATTGGGTTAAATGTGCTAATACACTATCAAAAGCCGGAATACTCACTTCCACCAAATGGAAGCGACTAGGATGATCCCAGATTGTTTCAGGAAGTGCAATGTGTAAGTCACTAACTATAGCAAACCGAAAATTGAGTTTCATTGGGTTAAGAAAATGTTAAAAATCTAGTTGGAAAAAATTATTATTCTCAAAGTATAACCCTGACTGTGTATACTAGTGTGGGAATATTTAGACTTAATAATATTTGTATACATTTATTAAAGATTTTATTTTTTTAGGAGAGTAAATTTTGTCACCTGTTCGAGTTCGTCAGCACGTTAACCCCCTTGCGAGTAAATTTCAAACCCCAACCGCTTCTCCAGACTGGGAAAGTATTTATACACAACCAAACCTACCACTACATTTAGATATTGGTTGTGCTAAGGGTAGATTTGTTTTGAAAATGGCGCAAATAGAACCAAATTGGAATTTTTTAGGCTTAGAAATTCGAGAACCGTTAGTAGTAGAAGCCAATAGAATCCGCGAGGAAATGGGTTTAAAAAATTTACATTATATGTTTGCGAATGTGAATAATTCCCTAGTTTCTTTGTTATCCAATTTACCATCAGGAAGATTACAAAAAGTGACAATTCAATTTCCTGATCCTTGGTTTAAAAATCGTCACGCTAAACGTCGGGTAGTCCAACCGGAATTAGTTACAGAATTAGCTAATTATTTAGCTGTGGGTGGTGTTGTTTTTCTCCAATCTGATATACAATTTGTAGTAGTGGAAATGTGCGATCGCTTTTATGAACATCCCGCATTTGAAAAGCTAGGAACAACAACATGGTTAGCGGAAAATCCCCTTCCAGTTCCCACAGAACGGGAAATAGCCACCTACAATAAAGGTGAACCAGTATATAGGGCTTTATTTAGAAAGAAAACTGAAATTTTAGATTCTGGGGGTACATGAACAACGGAAAAAGGGTAAAAGCAGTAAAAATAATTAGTTATTTGGCTTTAGCTATAGGGTACAGGATGTAAATTCAAAGCCAGATAGCAAGCCAGTTTTACTCATGATTCCTGACTCCTGCTGTATCTTGGAACTAACGAATTAAGCCAGCCCGTTGAAAGATAGCATGAGGAGTAATTTCTAATCCTGGTAATATTTCATGACTGATAATTTGATGTTCTCGAAAAGTTACAGGAAGAGAAGATAATGTAAAAACAGTGATAGTTTGAGATATTGTATCTACTATCCAAACCAATAAAATCCCAGCTTGTAGATAATAAGTAGCTTTATCAATCATATCTCCGAAAGTTTGACCAGGAGAAATAATTTCGATAACTAATTCTGGTATAACAGGACAAACTTCATCTTCAAGCCAGTCAGCAGAAAGACGGTGATAGGAAATATAAATTAAATCAGGTATGGGTATCCAAATTTCTTGATTTCTGGTTAATTTTACCCCCCATTCTACAACAACACGACCTTGATATTGCGCCCATGTAGATAATAATATAAATAACGCTCCTGTGGTTGAGCCATGAAAGAATTTAGGAGACATTTGCTCATTTTTATATTTAGGTACAGCTTCACCGTCAATAAACTCATAGGTAGTATCATTTTCAGGAAGTGCGAGAAATTCTTCAACAGTCAGCTTAAGTTTTACTTGATTCATAGTTAGTTTGAAGGGATTAATCTTCCCGACTTTTATAATAACTAAATTTGGGGATCTTTGGGTGTGTGAGATCCCCTAATTCCCATTTTAACGGTCTTAATTCCTGATTTCAAGGAAGTTTATATTTAATGTTAATTATCAATTAATTATCAAAAAATAATCCTTGAAGAATAAATTAAGCACCACGTCTTAAAGATAGTTCTACTTGTTTAAATTCTGTATCTAGACGTTTTTTCAGCTTTTCAGGAACGGGACGATTAGGATAAGAACTGTAGTGTCCTGCGAGAGAATTTAGGGCTGTTCGCATAGTTGTAAAAGAGCTAAGATTTGCTACAGAACTATTCCGTTGATAGCGAGCCGAGAAATCATTAATTTTCTCACGGGCTTCTGCTTGTAGAGCGGCTTTATCAGGAGAATCCTGAGATACTTCTAGGGCTTGTCTCAAAGTATTGACTACGGCTAAAGTATCTTGACGATAATCACCACTTAAACTATCTGGACTCCCACCACAGCCAACTAAACCGATAACTAAAATTAAAACCAGAGAAAGCAGACGCGACCAATAGCTTTTCATAAACATTAAGCAAAAAAACAAGTAAATCAAAATCCATCCTATCTTGGATTGGTATATGGAGGATATGGGACAAATCAATGCAAAATTAAAAATTCCAGAAAACCCTTACCCATTACCAATTAGACTATATAAAGTATCCCGTTGTTGGTAAGGTCTTTTCAAAGAAGTTATTGCATTTTGTAAAGTTTCCACTTCCATGCAAGTACCACCAATAGCCCCGGCCATTGTGGTAATGTGTTCCTCCATTAATGTGCCACCAAGATCATTACAACCCCAATTTAAGGCCGTTGTAGCCCCAGCCAGCCCTAATTTTACCCAACTTGGTTGATGATTGGGTATGTAATTTCCGAGGTAAATTCTCGCCACAGCGGTTAATAATAGAGAATCAGCTAAAATCGGTTGATTTCTTCCTACCCGTCTGCGTAGGGATTTGGGGGCTTCTTGTCCCACAAATGGTAAAACAATAAATTCGGTAATTCTAGCAGGATATCCTGTTTCTATTGCCTTTTGTTGGAGCGATCGCAATTTTTCTAAATGTCCAATTTGTTGTTCTGGAGTTTCAATATGTCCAGATAACATTGTGCTGGTAGTAGGTACACCTAATTGATGGGCTGTACTGACAATTTCTAACCAAGTTGCAGTATCAATTTTTTCTGGACATAATACCCGTCTCACATCATCATCTAAAACTTCTGCGGCTGTTCCGGGCATAGAACCGACACCAGCATCTCGCAAAGCTATAATTACATCAGTATAGGAAATTCCGTCTAATCTAGCGATAAATTGGATTTCCTGGGGTGAAAAAGCGTGTAAATGTAGGTGAGGAAATTCGCTTTTGATAGTTTCTACCAGTTTGAGATAATAGGGTAAAGACTTACCATTAATTTGCGCTTGTGGGTGTAATCCCCCTTGCATACATATTTCCGTTGCTCCTCGACGCACTGCATCTGTAGCTTTTTCCAAAATCTGCCCCCAGTTTAACCAGTAAGCATCCTGATCACCGTCATCCCGGCGGAAAGCACAAAAACTGCAATGTTGCTCACAAATGTTAGTAAAATTAATATTTCGGTTAATAACGTAAGTAACCGTATTCCCGACTTGTTTCTGCCTTAATTGGTCTGCTGTAGCCTGAATTTGTGTAACTGATTCTGGAGTGGTCTGTTTTAATAAAAATACCGCATCATCCGGGGTTATATCTTTATCTGTTAAAGCAGACTCAAGAATAGAATCAACAGTTATATTAGTCATTGGTGATCAATCAAATATAAAAGACTTATTTAAGTTTCATAATAAATTGAAATTTGCAACCTTTAAATATTATTTGGGTGCGGCTCTTTTAGGAAGACGGGAGAGGAGGTCAAACAACCATTGGTGGAGTAATGGAGTAACGAGCGTGAGAGACACCTTTAAGCCAAGGAATGCCACCTTGATATACAGCTAAACGCTTCAGAAATCACCTTGTCCAATCTCGTGTGAATATTGTTCTATTGGTTTTAGGACTTTATTATTGTAAATAAGTGAAATGTTTATTACAAGTGGGGGATGTGGTGAGTATTTTGGAGATTATTGACAGCGATCACATAAACTTTTACAAAATGATTTTATTTTATCTCGTGTATAAGCGTAAAAAAGGACAAAAATATAAATTTTACGGTTTATTGATCATGAAATGCTAAATTAATGTCATGAATTTTCACTCTACTTTTCACACTCTGAAACGGTTTTCTATAATATATATGTACTACGATAATGTTTCTCAAGGGTAACTATGACTATACAGTTTCCGTTTCACCCAGAAAAGGCTGTAGAAGCAGCAGCTATACTTTTAAAGCTGCATGGTAAGCCTATGAAGTATTTAGCTTTACTAAAAATGCTCTATATAGCCGACCGTATTGCATTACAACGCATTGAGCAGCCAATTACAGGTGATCATTATGTATCAATGAAATATGGTCCTGTCCTTAGTGGTGTTTATGATCTAATTAAGGGTCAACCTGTTGATGATGCTTTACCTCTCTGGTCTGAGTATATTTCTCCTGGTTATACACATTTTGTTGAGTTGATAAAAGACCCAGGAAATGATGAACTATGTGAAGAGGAAGAAGAGATTATTCAAGAAGTATATCAAACTTTTGGGCATCTTAACCCTTTTCATATTGCTGAATGGACTCATGATTTACCAGAATGGAAAGGTTCTCATAATTATTCTATTTCCATTTCAGTAGAAGATATTCTGAAAAATATTGGTAAAACCGAGGAAGAAATTGAGGAAATTAGACAAATAGCAGTTCGGGAAGTATATTTAGATGAGGTTCTAAATGGATAGTATTACCATTAATTTGGGAGATGCTTTTTTGATAGATACACCTCCCAATGGACAACATCTATATATTGCAATTGCAAAAACTAATGCGAGTAAATATTTATTTGTCAATGTGACCACTCGTAACGAAAGATCAGAGACTACTTGTATTCTTCTACCAAGTCCAGATGTACCAAGTTTTATAGTAAATGAGTCAGTTATAGCTTACTCTTTTGCGATTGAAATTGATCCAACTGAGCTTAGTCAACGCATAACTTCTGGTAGTCCTATTCCTAAAGGTTTTTGTTCACCAGCTATTTTATCACAAATTCAGCAAGGAGGATTAATTTCCAGACGGTTGAAGAATAAATATAAAACTGCACTGAAAAATTTTCTGGGAATTATTTGAATTAAGCTATTAAGTTTAATGAGAAATTTTATTGAGTCTATCATAGACTTCTTTCACAAACCAATACACTACTTCTTTTATTTTAGTAAAATCCTTAGAATTGTATAATTTTTTAGCAGAATATTTTAATGTATTTATTTGTAAAGGGAGATTTGGACTACCATGAGCATCTAAATTTCTTAAAATATTAATATCTTTAATTAAGTAGAATTTTTCTTTGAGATGTGAAGTATTCATAAAATTTGGTTTCAAAATTTCAAAAAATATCTCTACAGAGGTAGTAAAATTACGCTTACGAATTTCTTCTATACATTCCCAAGATATATATTTATCATCTATACGTTTAAAAAGTTCCGATTCTATATTACTATTACTTAGGTTTAGGCAAATTTCTCTAATTTCCCATGTCTTTTTACTATAAGAAGTTTTGACTCGCTGATAAGCTTCTAAAAAGGTTTTATTCTTTTCACTAAGACATTTATATTCTACGTCGAAAATAACTTTTATGGCAGATTCTAAAGTTTTATTAGCAGACAAACAAAAATTTTCAATATTTTTTTTATGTCTGCACTCTGCCATATTGTTATTATGTTTTCCTAAATCTTTTAAAAATAATGGATATTTATAATGATCAATATATGAATAATCAATATAATATTCACGTGGTATTTCTTTTGTAGGTTTTTGTAAACTGTCTTGATGATTGTTTTCTAAATCAGTCTCAAGTATTTTATGACTTAAAGATGATTGACTGGATAAATTAGTAATTTGCTTAGATATTTGCTCAAAATTAATACATAGATTTTCAGTTAATGAATTAAGCTGTTGACTCATATCGTTAGATAATTTATCAATACTGATTTTTAGTTCTTGAACTTCTTGTTTTAAATCGTGTTCCATATCATATTTAGTCATTGTATATTTCAAATTCTAGTTAAACTGATTTAATTAATTGCTGATAAATATTAAAATATTTTTGATATACAGGGTCATTTTTACCCTTAACCATACCAAGAAACTCTATCTTTCCTCGAATAACTTTCTTAAATTTTATTTGGTCTTTTTTGCCTTCAACTATACCTAAAAATTCTATTTTTTCCCGAATAACCGGCTCAAACTCTAGTTTTTTATTGTTTACTAATCTACTTTTAGATTCATATTTTATTGAATACTCTTTTGCAGCAGCTTCGAGTCCAAACTTAGACCAAGCGTGAAGCATAGCACGAATCTGACGAACATAGTTACGGTCAACATTAGGAAAAACATTAGTTGTTAAACCTGTAACTTCTTGATGATTTCCTCTCGTTTGTAATCTAATTTTCTTATCATTTAATTCAAATCCATTTTCTTTAATAATCTTTAATAGAGTATTGCCAATAGTTAATTTTTCTTGATCTTCTTCATTAATTATATATGCCAAATCTTTAGGAAATTTAGGCAAGCTTGTCGAAAAAGTCATATCATCTGCATATCTTGTATAAGTAGCTTTACACTCTTTGGCCAACCTTTGTAATTGACCATCCATCTTGGCACAAATCATATTAGTGATAATTGGTGAAGTTGGTGCGCCTTGAGGTAACTGATGATTATAACAACAAATTTGTGCTAGAACTGTTGCTACAGATGGATGTAAACCATAAGGAGTAGCCATGAACATACCCCTGACTCGACCAAAATTAACCGAAGGGAAAAAATCTTTTAAATCAATATTGAGAATATAGCGTTTTTTTACATGATTTTGAGCATTAGTTACAACATTCTTACTGCTTACAAAACCATGTACTGATGGCTTTATTTGGTATACAGCTTGTAAAACTTGATTAAGTTTTTTTTGAATAATTTTCAGTGCAGTTTTTGGAGTTGATATTTGACGAGTACCACCAGATTTTTTAGGAATATCAAATGTTTTATAACGCTTTTCAGACTGAACAGTGTATATGTGATGAATCAGTTGAGAATAAGAAACTTCTAAAAGATCCGCTATATCCGTTGGTTTTTTGAGAGAGTAAAATTTCTCTCTTAAAGCTTCGGGAGCTTCTGTTAAAAATAACTTAGAGTTTTTTTGCATTTTGTCTTGAATAGATAGTTAAAAAAATATCACTTGCAGGTGTATTCTCGCTTAATCGCGTAAGAAAAAAAAATCAAACACTAGGTTAAAGCTAACCGTTCAATACACCGTCGCAGGATCAACAACGGAAATCAATACTTATTCCTGCAAGTGATTTATATAACTAGCATTTTAAATCGCCTATTCAAGACAATTTAAAACAGCCTAAGTTTATTATACAGGTAAACAGAGGTTATTTAGCTTAAATTACATAATTATTGTGTTTTTTCTAAAATTATTATGTGATTTGTCGTTACCAAAGAACGAGCGTTTGGAATGCAGTACCAGAGAAGGTCAAATTTCAACCCAATACACCTTGACACAAAATACCTAAAATCTTGTTTAACTCCTTAATATAATAATTATTCAAATCAATAAATATATCAGTCCCTTCCAACTTCAAGAATTTCCATATATCTCCTGTTGTCACAGCCCCATAAATAGTTTTAATTTCATTACCTTCCTGTTCATTAAACAACTGTGCTGCTAACATTGCTGCTGCACATTGACCCAAACCACCTTTAATATTTTCATTTTTAGCTTCTACAATAATTAGTACAGGAGCATTAATTGTTAACTGTTCCCTAGAACGACTGATAACAAAATCACAATAACCATTTAAACCTCTCTCAATATCAACATTAAAATCTGTACCAGAAAATAAACTAATTTGATAATTAGCTTTACGCCTAACCTCTAATAAAATTGGCGTAATAATCATTTCTGAGCGTGCTTTTTCTGTATTTATTGCTAACGCGAGTTCCGTAGTTTCTTCTAAAGTGTTAGTTAACTTTTCGCTGATTTCTATAGGTTCTACAGTAGCAAATAAATCAGCTTCTTCATTAATTGAAATATGAAAATTATTCCTAAACTTAGTTAAGCTAAAATCACTATAAGCCATTGCTCTTACCTAATTATTTTCAACAGTTTATCTAAAATTTAAAATCTCTTTGACTCATTTTTTTAGCTGTTCTCATTTGTTTAACCACTAGCTAAGTTATTTTATTGATAACAGGTATATCCCTAACTGTTACTTTACCATTACGTACTCCCGAAGTTTTAGGGAACACCAAAAAATAAATTACCCAATTTTGTGGGATGGGCATCCTGCCCGTCCTTGATGATTAGCGGGCAAGATGCCCGCACCACAAGAAATTTTTGGGTATTTTTTTAATTCGAAGTCCCTTAGCTACACTAGAATTATTTATGACAACATCAACCGGATTTTGTATTTTTAAACTAGCTTGATTAGATTTGGGTGCGGCTCTTTTAGGAAGACGGGGGAGGGGGTCAAACAACCATTGGTATTGGTTGGAGTAGTAGAGCAACGAGCTTGAGAGACACCTTTGAGCAAAGGAAATATTGAATAATTGTTTGGATCATACTAAGTGTATGATACTCTATGGAAAACTAACCTTTATACAGACAATTTGGCAATTTAAGATTTACCACGTACCTTATGAAGACAAGCTCATCTAATTCCTTATTAACAGTTCCTACAGGTGTGTTGAGAATTTCCGAATTTACACCCCAGGAAATAACTGAAAACAATCCCATTCTCCTATCTTTAGTTATCCCTACCTATAAAGAACGTGAAAATATCGAAAAAGTGGTTAATATATTAAGTGGGTTATTGAATCAGGCTATTTCTGGTAATTATGAACTGATTATAGTGGATGATGATAGCCCAGACCGAACATGGGAAGTAGCGGAAAATCTCATTCCAGATTATCCCCAATTACGGGTCATGCGTCGTCAAGAAGAACGGGGACTATCTTCGGCGGTAATTCGTGGCTGGCAAGCCGCCAGAGGCAGTATATTAGGTGTAATTGACGGAGATCTGCAACATCCTCCAGAAGTGCTCACACAATTATTGCAGAAAATTGAGCAAGGAGCAGATTTAGCAGTAGCTAGTCGTCATGTCGACGGTGGTGGTGTAAGTAGCTGGAGTATAGTCAGACGCTTTTTATCACGTGGAGCCCAGGTGTTAGGATTAGTGATTTTACCAGGGGTATTGGGTAGAGTTAGTGACCCAATGAGTGGTTATTTTATGGTACGACGAAAGGCGATCGCTAATACTACACTTAATCCCATAGGGTATAAAATTCTTTTAGAAGTTATTGGCCGGGGACAGGTGGGAGAAATTGCTGAAGCTGGTTATGTCTTCCGAGAACGCACAGAAGGAGAAAGCAAGGTAACGTGGAAACAATATCTAGACTATATTCAACATTTAGTTAGATTACGGGTATCTACTGGGAGACTAGGAAAAATTCGTCAAAAAATCAACTTTCCCATTGAGCGATTTCTCCGTTTTGGTGCGGTAGGATTTAGTGGTGTATTTGTAGATTTAACCATATTTCACCTCATGCGTACCGTGATTAATTTGGGGTTAACTCGCAGTACAATTTTATCCGCCGAAATAGCAATTCTCAATAATTTTCTTTGGAATGATTTGTGGACATTTGGGGATATTTCCCGAAAACAGACAGGAAAGCGACAGCGTTTCAAAAGATTCTTGAAGTTCAATATAGTCTGTTTAGCTGGGATAATCATCCAAACCCTAGTAGTCAATTTTCTATTCAATAGCTTGGGTATGAACCAATATATGGCCAAATTAATAGCGATCGCAGTAGCCACAATTTGGAACTTTTGGGTTAACCTAAAACTAAGCTGGCGAGTCACAGAAGTCAAATAAATCCATTAACTCATCTGCGTTTATCTGCGTTTAATTGTATTAGTTCTTTGATTAAACAAACCAGACATACTCATACCCGTTACCAACAGACCAATCAATCCCAAGCCATTTAAAATTGGATAAATTGCTTCTAAATGCAAAATTTCCCCAGTATGAATTTTCAACATTAAGTTAGATGAAATTCCAGTATTAATCGGCCATTCCTTAACAACAGTTACTAACATTCCCGTTAAAACAGTTAACAACAGCGGTAAACAAACAATAATACCAATAACACGATGATATTTACGAAATGCTTTTTTCATGTTTATTCCTTAGTATTGTTAAATTCAATTTCTACGTAGTTAAACCTTCAATCCTTCAAACCACAAAATACTAAACACCCCAGCAATAAGACTAACTAATAAATCATCAAAATGCAAAAAAGAGAACCGGAATAAATGGTATAACAAAGGAACATAAAGCACTAGTCCCATAAACACCACAATCCATTACTTCCATAACTACAAAATCATCCCATTTAACGATTTTACCCTGATTAGACTGCCATTAGACGAATATTGCAAAGTATTTCCCAATAAATTGCCTGTTCTTTTCAAGTTCTTTACTTTGCTGTTCTAGCCTGGGAAACATTAACCGTGAAAAAAATATCCATTAGGAGTTGACAATGAAGAATTTCAAACGAATGTTAATTATTGCAAGTATCAGCTTACTGACTTTAGTAGCTTGTAATAAACCTAAACAAGCTGCCACCGAAACTATCCCAGCACCGGCTTACAATTCTACAGAAAAAGCCCCAACTAAAACATCTGCAGCAGGTAATACAGATTTACTCACTGTAGTCTCCAAAACAGAAACCGCAGTTAAATCTGGTAATTTTGTGGAAGCTAAAAAAGAATTTGATAAATTTGAGGATGTATGGAAAGAAGTAGAAGATGGTATAAAAACTAAATCTCCTGATAACTATGAAAATGTAGAAAAAAGTATGGACGAAATTTCTGGAGAACTGAAAGCTGCTAAACCCCAAAAAGACAAATTAATCACAGCATTGCAATCATTAGAAACAACAATTAATACCATTTCTAAGTCTTGATAAAATCTCAAATCCAATAATTTTAAATTGGACAACATTTAAATATAATCGGTTTTCAGTAGGGTGGGCAGTGCCCACCATTTTTAGATAAATTTGTAAATTAGATATTAGTTCAAATTGCTAATAATCCAATTGAGACTAGTAATAGATGATCAAATACCTATTTTCATCCTGCCTGATACTGACAATAAATTCATGAAAAAGGTTTTAGCCATTTTCGGAAAATAGCAATATCGAGAGCAAAAGCAGCAAGAGCAAACCATAATATACTTTCTCCTGCTAAAATTAAAAAAGGTAAAATCGGATTATTTAGATGCCAACCAACTTCTATTTGAGTTAAACCCCGCACCAAACCAAAAGCCCAAACTCCACCAGTTTTGAGGTGAGGATTAGCATCTACGCGGATAATATAACGATAGGTGACACCAAAGAGAAAACCAGAAAAACCTGCTATAACACCATTTAATAACATCTGTAAATTTACTATATCAACTCCATCATAAATAACCAAGGGAAAATACTTATCCAACCATAAAACATTAATGAAGCTAGTGCCAAAGAAAGCCAAACCTAAAGATATACTGCCAATTACTCCCGCTTTGAGAGATTCTAACCTTTCTGCCATTAGTTCCATAATCTTGCCAAACCTCCCATCAATATAGTTAATGAATCAACCGCATTTTCCCAGTATGATAAATATTAGAGACCTTTTGTAATTATTTGAAAAGTAGAACTATGATTTTGACACTGGGTTGGGTATCACTGTTAGTTGTGTTTACTTGGTCGATTTCTATGGTAGTTTGGGGACGCAACGGACTATAGAGGAATCGTGGAAAGTCCATTTTTGGGTGTTTTGGCCTTATTTGGCGTAGTGCTGCTAATAGGAGTCACTGGTGGTGTTGTTTATCTAACATTAGCAGATTGGCGTGATCGCCGTCGACTCGAAGACGAAACCCGCCAAACTCGACGTAGCACTAGCAAACGAAAATAATGCTATTACAGCATATATAGCTGTATTTTGCGTTAAACATTGTTTATGTAGGGATAACAGCTAATCCTGTCCCTACATAATCTATATTTATTGTTAAAATAAATCCCCTCTCTAAAAGCAAAAGTCGGTTAAACCCGACTAATAATAAAATTATATTTTCTTCCTCTTCGCGCCTCCGCGTGAGAAAACCATTTCAGAAATACTCATTGACATACTCACCGACCTGAAGGTGCGGTGATTCTTGACACTTCAATGAAACACGCCACAAGTGGTCTTATCGTCCCTCCATGTCCGTTTAAAGTCTCCCAATGCCATAAGGCGACTATGACCAAATTTTAACATAAAGCCGTCCTAGAAGGACGGGGCTTGTGTCCCGTCTTTTCGGTCACAAATCCAATAAAATAGAAAAAATATACTTGTCTATAGAAAAAACTACAAACAAGTACAGTAAAAAATAACAGTAGTTTATTAAAAAAATAAAATTATTAGTCGTTATCCCATTCTTCGCGTCCGATTAAATCACCAATGCGATCGCGTAGTAAAAAATCACACTTTTCTAATTCACATTCTACATAAACCCACTCTCTAGCGGGAATGAACTGGCAAAGTGTATAAATTGGCTGTTGACGACCAACCATTCCCTTTTCCACCAGTTGGCGGGCTTCTTCCTGAATGATATTCAGAGAGTAGTAATTGTAATTGATAGAAGGCACCGTATTCACACTCATGGTTTTTTTTCTCACAAAATTACATCAAAGTTACATCAAAATTACATTTAGATAGGGTTTCCATTATTCGCTAGGAACAAAAATGGCAATAATTAAACCTGCGTTCAGAGTTTTGTAGTTTGCTATACGGAACTATTATCATTCTGACCCTATAAGCCTCCAAATTATCTAAAGAAATGTTAAGTTTGTCAACAAAGTATGACATTTATGGTAATTGAACTTCATATTTTTAAGATAACAGGAGTTAAGCGTACTAATCAAACCTAGATATTTATATTTTCAATATTTTGTATAAAAATACTAAGATCATATCATATTGGTTGTGATGTTAACTATACAAGTTAATATAGATTTACAGATTTTTACATCTATCCTCAGATACAAAATTGGCAACACCTATAATTCTCTAAACATAGGGAATTATGGCATTGCTGATTATCTCTGTCTAAGTTGCACCAACAGGTAAAAATTTGCAGATTTCTAGAGATTTTTGGCAGTTTTGTGGCAATCATTCAGCCATTTCTTCTGCTACCTCATCTTTACTTGATAATGTTCGTTTTTGCTCCAGTTGGTTTAATAAACTCAGCACCTTAGTACCGCGTTCTATAGAATGGTCTTCTACAAATATCACTTCTGGGGTCCGCCGTAATCTAATTCTAGCCCCTAATTCACTACGAATATAACCCGTAGCTGATTTTAAACCAGCCATTGTTTCCGTCTTGGCTTCCTCCGTTCCATAAATACTGACAAATATGGTAGCGTGTTGTAGATCTCCAGAAACATCTACATCAGTAACACTGATTATTCCTGCACCTACGCGGTCATCTTTGATACCGTTAAGTAGCATTTGGCTAACTTCCCGTTTAATTAATTCAGCAACGCGGGAAACGCGGCGATTTGTAGCCATATAAATTCCGCCTTCTCACAGAGGTTTAATAACATGATTCTAAATACAAATCAGAGTAGACGGTGGTTAAGATCATCAACCGTAAACTCGACTTTTTCCTGGCTTTAACTAGATTGTATTTAACCCCAGCATAGCCCGCACGGTCAGGGTTACGAAAAAAAGACCACCGATAAACAAACCTAAAATAGCAATCAGTGCCACAGGACGCTTTAACAATGGAAATAGCGGTTCAAGGGTGTTTAGAAAAATACCCAAGACGATACTAATCAAGTATCGAGGGTAGCGAAAGACGTTATCCCAAAATCCATCAAACATTTGAATTTAGACTGCCTTATTATAGACTTTATTGATTAGTTAATTTTTAGTTTAATCGTAAGTAGATGGTAAGTCAAATCCCTAAACCAACTTACCCACGGCCATTTTTAAAGTGGTCTGGGGGTAAAACTAGATTAATTTCTTTCTAATGCGGTAATTTAGTAATATAAGAAAATTACTTTTTCATTAACCAAAGTCGGTTTTAAACGACTATAGTTTATTTATAACTCACTTAATAAAGCTAAAATCCTGATAAATCAAGACCGCGTCAAGCCCCCATACCTGAATATCGTTTTAAACCCATACGCCATAAAAAACGATTAGCACCTAAAAATATGAGAAACCAACCGATAATTGCTAAAAATCCTCTGGTTAAATCGACAGGTAGTCCTACCAAAATACTCGCCGGGAAATTAATCATGTAGGGAAAAGGTGTTAACATAACTATATTTCTAATATTTTCGGGAAAGACATCTAAAGGTGCTATATAACCCGATAAAAATAGAAAAAACAACATCCATAAATTTTCTAAAGCTGCGGCTCTTTCTGTCCAAAATGCAACCATAGCAATGGTATATTGTATGATAAATCTTAAAGCAAAAGCCATAATTACTGCTAAGATAAATAGTAATAAATTCGCCATACTAGGAACCCAAAAAGCTTGGGGATAGAGAACAAAAAAGAATATTGATAAAATTAATACAAAAGGCATTCGAGCGACTCTTTCACCTAAATGATTACTAATATGATGCCAAATTGGATCTAAAGGCTGTAATAATTTTGTGGAAAGTTTACCTTCTAATACTTCTTTTTCAAAGTCATAAATTACCCAAACCGTACTAATTTGTCTAGCCAGAAAAACAGCGAAGAAATATCGAGCAAAATCTACAGGTTTAACCCCAAATTGACCACTTTCGGCTGCTTGTACCCAAACACCCATCATAATCATTGGTAGAGAACCTGCTAGAACCCATAGGATTAATTCTGAGCGATATTCCAGCATATAAGCATAGTAAACGGACAATAATGTTAAGGCTCTTTTAATTGCTTTTTTCATGGTTATTTATAGGGACATGGGGGTGGGGTTTTATCAAATAAATCCTTTTTCAAAAACTCGGCCAATTACCTCTTCTACAGGTGGTTCTGTAACTGTTAAATCTACCACTTCTAAATCAGCTAAAATCTGGGAAACAGTGCGAGTTAGTTCTTCCTGTTGGACAATAAATCTAACTGTTCTTCCTTCAACCATTTGAACATCACCATAGGACATAAGTTTTTCTAATGGTAATGCTTGAGCTAACTCGACATAAATTTCTCGATAAGGAGCAAAACTTTCTAATAATTCATCTAAAATACCATCATACATTAATTTTCCTTCGTGAATTAATAAAACCCGTTGACACAAAGCTGTAATATCAGCCATGTAATGACTTGTTAATAATATTGTAGCTTGATAAAGTTGATTATATTCTTTTAAAAAGTCACGTACTCCCACTTGAGCATTAATATCTAAACCTAAAGTTGGTTCGTCTAAAAATAAAACTTGGGGACGGTGTAAAAGTGCTGCTAATATTTCAGCCTTCATTCTTTCTCCCAATGATAATTTTCGCACTGGTTGAGTTAGCTTACCTTCTAAAGCCAACATTTCTGTTAATTCCCCAACACGACGCTGAAAATCTTTATCAGAAATATTATAAACTGCGGCGTTAATTTTTAAAGAATCTAATGCTGGTAAATCCCACATTAATTGCTGTTTTTGTCCCATAACTAAGGTGATTTTTTGCAAAAATACTGCTTGACGACGAAAAGGAACAAAACCACCAACTCTAACTATACCACTAGAAGGATGAATTAATCCTGTCAGCATTTTTAAAGTTGTCGTTTTTCCCGCACCATTGGGACCTAAAAAACCGACAATCTCCCCAGGTTCAATAGTAAAAGAAACATCCTGAACAGCTTTAATCTGGCGATAAGTCCGACGAAAAAAGTGCGTAATTGTTCCTCCTATTCCTGGATTTTTAATGGCTACTGGATAGGATTTATTCAGATTTTCTGCTATGATAATTGACATAAAAAATTTATTTTTGCCTGGTAACTTTGAGTTTCTTTCTTTTAATCATAATCTGACAAATGATCCTGCTTAAAAAATTGTAGTCAATAAGCAGGAAGTAGCAATTACTTGACTTGCAAACTATATTAAACCATAGCCATTTTTCCTCTAGCACTTAATAAATCACCAGGAGAAAAAACGCCATTTTCAGTAATAATTGCCGTAATTAACTCCGCAGGTGTAACATCAAAAGCAGGGTTATAAAATTCCACTCCTGGAGGTGTGAGGATAGTTTCACCAATTTGATAAATTTCCGCCGGGTGACGTTCCTCAATGGGAATTTGAGTACCATTAACTAATTGAAAATCTACCGTCGATAAAGGGGCAGCCACAAAAAAAGGAATATTATGAGCTTTGGCCACAATTGCTAAACTATATGTCCCAATTTTATTAGCAGTGTCACCATTAGCTGCAATTCTGTCAGCACCCACAACTACAGCATCAATTAAACCTTGTTTCATACAATGGGCGGCCATATTATCAGTAATCACTGTTACCGGAATCCCTTCTTGTACACATTCCCATGTGGTGAGCTTTGCACCTTGTAAGCGAGGACGAGTTTCATCTGCAAATACCCTGGCTAAACGTCCTTCTTTCCAAGCAGAACGCACTACACCTAAAGCAGTGCCATAACCAGCAGTTGCTAGAGCCCCAGCATTGCAATGAGTAAGAATAATTAGTTTTTCTGGGGTTTTCGGTAAAGCTGCTAAACCATGATCACCTATAGCTTGACAGGTTTGCAGATCTTCCTCATGTATCTTTTGGGCGGTTTCTAAAAGAGTTTGTTGAATTTCGGCCACTGTTCCCACGGTTTCATAGGCCGTTTGCATCATTTTACCAATCGCCCAAAATAAATTTACCGCAGTAGGACGGGTAGAACGTAACAAATTGGCCACTTTTTCCAGTTTACTTAAAAACTCCTGGTTATCACTTGTTTCAATTTCCCTCGCCCCTAAATACATTCCATAAGCGGCGGCCACTCCAATTGCTGGCGCACCTCTAACAATCATGGTTGTAATGGCTTGTGCCATATCTTCACTGCGGTGAATCTCCACCACTGTATATTCACTAGGTAAGCGTGTTTGATCAATCAATAGAACCGAATTATTGCGCCAAATAACGGGATAAACCATATTGTCAATTGTTGGTTGTCTGTTGCTGGTTGTCAATTATAATGTATTCACACATCTTAGATTCCCGATTTTTAGAAATTTAGCCCCCTTTTTTAGGTAGTTCATAGATAAATTAAGTGTCTAATATCACAATTCAAAATTTTACCCATAACCTCTTTGTAAGTTAAACAATCTTATTATTTGATTTAATCTTCCAGGGTTGCCTAAAATGATATTTTGGCAATTATCAAGAGAATTACAAGCTTTTTAACAGCTAACTCACATCAGCAGTATAATATTATAAATAGCGAAATTTTAATATGTCTATCAAAGTTGGAGATACCGCACCTGATTTTAGTCTACCTGCCCAAAATGGCGAAAATGTCAGTCTGGTAGACTTTCGTGGTCAAAAATCCGTTGTCCTCTATTTTTACCCCAAAGATGATACACCAGGATGCACCGTAGAATCTTGTGCTTTTCGAGATCAGTATCAAGTCTTTAAGGCCGCTGGCGCTGAAGTTATCGGTGTGAGTGGTGATTCTCAGGACTCTCATCAAAAGTTTGCGAATAAATACAATTTACCTTTTACACTTCTAAGTGATCAAGGTGACAAAATCCGCAAACAATATGGCGCTACTGCTCTTGGTTTTCTTCCTGGACGAGTAACCTACGTAATTGACAAAAATGGGATTGTTCAATATGTATTTGATTCCATGTTCAATTTTAAAGGTCACGTTGAAGAAACATTAAAAACTTTACAACAGTTATAATTTGTATATTCCCATAGAAATCAAGTGTCAATTATGTTAGGTAGCATCCGTTAACTGTTAATAGATAACAAACCGGGAGGAGGAGTAATTTCCACTCGACGGGTTTCTAAGTCTACAACAGGGACAATTTCCATCACAAAAGGAATTAAAACAGTTTTTTGTGGTTTACCAGTGGTCAATTCTTCATTTTTAGCGATAAAAGCAGGATCAAATTTAACTTCCAATAAATCATGACCTGAAGGTAATATATCCACCACCGTTCCCACAAATTCCCCAGATGATTGCATAAAAACTGACAACCCTAACAAGTCTACCACATGAAATTCACCTGCTGCTAATTCTGGGCGATCGCTTATAGGCACAAAGAACCGACAATCACGCATATTCTCAGCTTGATGGCGATCGCTCACTCCCTTTAATTTAATCACATAAAGATTCTTGCCGTCAAGATATCGTCCATGTAATAATTCCACAGGTTGCAGTTCCGTTTCTCCTGGACGTAACAACCAGCGTTTTCCCGGTTCTTCAAAGCGTTCAGGAAAGTCAGTATTAGGATAAACCCGCAACTCCCCAATTAAACCTTGAGGTGAGACAATTTTACCAATTTCTAACCAATCATCAAGATTGGGAACTGAAGAGTTTTTGACTTTTCCCTCTACTCCCGGTTCTTTGCTCCCCTGCTTCTTTTTCGCGTCTTCGTGGTTCATTAATTAGTTAATTGCTCACTTTGTTTACATTTTACCACTTCACGGTTGTAAATTAAGTTAATTGGCACTAATTTTTTTGTTCCCTGTTCCCTCTCTCAATCAGTGAATTTAATTTTGTCAGACTACTTATAATAGAAAATACAGGGACTGAGTAAAAAATCTCAATTGTTAAATTATTTGAAGATTTGAAGTAATATCACTGACAAGATAATAGTATGCTAAGTGGAAATTATGATCATCAAAAAATGAAACTTTTCACTACCGCCAAACGCGCATTTTTACATTCAATCGTGTTATTATTCGCATTCTGTAGTTTGCTATTAAACGTACCTAACGCTCTTGCTGCTTCAGTATATACCGCTCCTGTACAGTATATTGCTTATGCTACACCAACCCAAAGCGTTGAAGAAATTGACGAACTAATTGCATTTTATAGAGACCAAAAAAACGGTATTGCTGAAAACACCAAACTATCAATAGAGGCAAAAAAAGCACAGTTGAAAGAAATCAATTCCGAAATTAATGCTCTAATTAAAGATAAGAAAGCTTTACTAGCTAAATAGTAATAATTCAACAAACCTCCGCTATGTCAATCTAACGACTATAGCGGGGGGGTATGTTATATATTAACAATATTGTTGCAGATAATCAACATTTTTTGCGTCTTCGTGGTTCATTATCTCGGCATTGCTGAATTGAGGTATAAAAATCAAATATTCTAGTTCTTAAACTCTTACTCTCAGCGTCCTCCGCGCCTCTGCGTGAGAAAAAATCATACCTTCATTCAGCAACACCATTATCTCTTACACACTTACAGCCGCACTTTGATAAACTCGTTCAGCAACCTTCGCTAAACGCTGCATACCAATAGTAATTTCCTCATCACTACCTGTTAAACTAATTCTCAGACATTGGTGTTTATGTTCCCATTCCTCCTGCAAACCAGGGAAGAAACTACTACCAGGAACAAGAATTACACCCACCTTCTTTAATTCCTGGTAAAATTCCCAATCAGTCATAGGTAAATCTTTTAACCACAACCAGCCAAAAATAGCCCCTTCACCGCGATGTAAAAACCAAGGTATATTTTTAGGCATTGCTGCTTCTAATGTACTTTCCAAGACATCAAACTTTTGCTGGTAGAAAGGACGAATCACATTTTCCGCAATATTTGCTAGTATACCTGATTCTATCGCTCTAGCTGCGATCGCTTGACCATATCGAGAAGAATGAATTCCCACATTAGTTTGGAAACATTCCAAAACTTGAATCAGGTTTTCATCACCAATAGCCACCCCAATGCGTTCCCCAGGTAATCCCGCCTTTGATAAACTCATACAGTGGAGGATATTTTCCCCAAATACCGGAGTCATTTCCGTAAAATTCAACGCCGGGAAAGGTGGTGCATAAGCGGAATCTATTAATACAGGTACATGATGGGGTGCTGCTAAATCAGTGATTTTATTTACTTCATCATTAGTTAAAACATTACCCGTAGGATTACAAGGACGAGAGAAAATCACACAACCCGTACTTTCTGTAATCGAAAGTTGGTTAAAATCAGGACGATATTTAAATCTGTGTGAGTCCGCGTCAATATCTAAAGTTGGCTTGTAAGCAACCAAAGCTTCAGGGAACAAACAAACACCACCATAACCAGTATAATCTGGACTTAACGGCAAGACAATCTCTTTCAAATTACCATCTTCAGTATAGCCACCAAAAGCGTTAGCCGCATAAAAATAGATAGTTTGACTACCCGCAGTAATTAAAATATTCCGGTCAGTTAAGCTTAACCCATAACGCTGGTTAAAATCCTGGACAATAGCCTCAATTAATGGTGAATAACCTTGACTTGAACCATAACGACAAACAACCTCACCATATTCAGAACTAGCTAATAAATCCGCCGTACAATCGCGCCATAACTGTTCCACCTCTGGTAAAATCAAGGGATTACCAGCGCTCAAATTATATAATTCCTTTCCCTTACTAGCTCTGAGGGTTTCATTAATATCTTTCATAATCGCTCTTACGCCAGTTAAGTTGGACATTTGAGCGCCAATTTTAGTAAGGGCAGGTTTTATCATGTTTATTACAGACTGAATTAATCGCCAAAGTGGATAGTTGATTGAGTGGTTGCAGTTAAGACAAAATTAATTATAGTTGCCAAAACAGCCACTACCTTTCACCAATCTAAACCAATGAATGCGATTTTAACAAAATATAACAGTTAATAAAGCCCCACTGGTAAAGGTGGGGGATTTCTCATGTGATAGATACTAATGTACTATACAGAGAATAATTTGACAAGTAATTAAAAATTCTCCTCTCTCTGGGACTCTGCGCCTGGAGCGTGAGATAAAATTAAAGGTAGAATCAAATGGAAATCAAAGCAGCATTAGCATACACCGCAGGTAAACCCCTAACCATTGAAACCGTACAATTAGCACCACCACAAGCCGGAGAAGTCTTAATTGAGATTAAAGCCAGTGGTGTTTGCCATACTGATGCTTTTACCCTGTCTGGTAATGATCCTGAAGGGTTATTTCCCGCAATTTTAGGACATGAAGGCGCTGGTATAGTTGTGGAAGTCGGGGCTGATGTTAAAAGTCTCAAACCTGGAGATCATGTTATTCCTTTATACACTCCCGAATGTCGGCAATGTGATTATTGCTTAAGCTTCAAAACCAATCTTTGTCAAGCAATTCGCGGTACACAAGGACGAGGTTTAATGCCCGATGGTACTAGCAGATTTAGTATTAATAGCGACATAATTCATCATTATATGGGTACATCTACTTTCGCTAATTATACGGTATTACCAGAAATTGCTGTTGCTAAAATTCGGGAAGATGCTCCTTTTGATAAAGTTTGTTATATTGGCTGTGGTGTGACAACAGGTATTGGTGCGGTAATCTATACAGCTAAAGTAGAACCTGGGGCAAATGTGGTAGTTTTTGGTTTAGGGGGGATTGGTTTAAATGTCATCCAAGGAGCGCGAATGGTGGGCGCGAATAAGATTATTGGTGTAGATATTAATCCCAAAAAACGGGCTTTAGCTGAAAAATTTGGCATGACAGATTTTGTAAATCCCCAAGAAATTACGGGTGATTTAGTTGCTTATTTGGTAGACTTAACAAAAGGTGGTGCTGACTATTCTTTTGAATGTATTGGTAACGTTAACACCATGCGTCAAGCCTTAGAATGTTGTCATAAAGGTTGGGGTGTCAGTGTGATTATTGGTGTTGCTGGTGCGGGTCAAGAAATTAGCACTCGTCCCTTTCAATTAGTAACTGGAAGAGTTTGGAAAGGTTCGGCCTTTGGTGGTGCTAGAGGGCGGACAGATGTACCGAAAATTGTAGATTGGTATATGGATGGTAAGATTAATATTGATGATTTAATTACTCATGTGATGCCGATTGAAAGAATTAATGACGCTTTTGATATGATGCACAGGGGGGAGTCTATTCGGAGTGTGGTGACTTTTTAGGTTTTATGGCTCACGCAGAGACGCTCCAGGCACAGAGAGGAGGAAAGGAGTATAAGTAAATTAATACAATTTAATACAATAAAACCAATCTCTTTTAAGAAACCTAAAATTACTGAAAACTTTTTTACTTTTGTCTTTTGTCTTGTTATAACGACAATTTTAACCTAACTTACTTAAAGCTGGTTAGCTTAATGCTGGGGGTTCTATATTAAAGATATTCAAAAGATTAAAAAGTTATTGATTGCTCATGATTTGGCCATTTAAACCCAACTTTCGTAAACAGATTGCGCGGATTGAAGTCAGCGGTGCGATCGCTGGTGCAACCCGTAGGCACGTCCTAGAAGCCCTGAAAACCGTAGAGGAAAGTAAATTTCCGGCTTTACTGCTACGCATTGATAGCCCTGGGGGTACGGTAGGAGATTCCCAAGAAATTTACAGTGCTTTGAAGAGATTAGCCAAAAAAACCAAGATTGTCGCCAGTTTTGGCAATATTTCCGCCTCTGGTGGGGTTTACATTGGTATGGGTGCAGAACATATAATGGCGAATCCAGGTACAATTACAGGCAGTATTGGTGTAATTTTGCGGGGAAACAACCTAGAAGTGCTACTGGAGAAAATTGGTGTTTCCTTTAAAGTTATTAAGTCAGGTCCCTACAAGGATATCTTAGCTTTTGATCGGCAACTAACAGAACCGGAACAAACTATTCTGCAAGAATTGATTGATTATAGCTATCAGCAATTTGTGGAAACTGTGGCACAGGCCCGTTCACTGACTGTAGAAAAGGTAAAAAGCTTTGCTGACGGCAGGATTTTTACTGGACAGCAAGCCTTAGAATTAGGTGTTGTAGACCGATTAGGGACGGAAGAAGATGCACGACGGTGGACAGCGGAACTGGTAGGACTTGATCCTGAGAAAACTCTTTGCTATACGCTAGAAGAACGAAAACCATTTTTGAGTCGTGTTCTACCAGGAAGTCGTCAAACTAAATCGGTTATTGGAGCGGGAATTGATTGGCTAGAATTTGAAATATCTACAAGTGGTTTACCTATGTGGTTATATCGTCCATAGTCAGTGGTCAATGGTCAGTGGTCAGTGGTCAATGGTCAATGGTCAGTGGTAAAAACCAAAAATTGACAACGAACAACTGACCACGAACAACTAACAACTAAACAAATACAAAAGGAGGATTTTAGTAGTGAAATGGCAAATGCGAGCAATTCGTGGTGCAACAACTGTTGCAGAAAACAGCGTCGAAGCAATTCAAGATTCAGTCACGGAATTATTAGATGAGTTAGAACAAAGAAATAAATTACAACCGGAGGATATAATTAGTGTGACTTTTTCTGTGACGAAGGATTTAGATGCTATTTTCCCAGCAGCGATCGCTCGCAGTCGTCCTTTATGGGATAATGTAGCTATGTTAGATGTCCAACAAATGCACGTTGAAGGGAGTTTACCCCGCTGCATTCGCTTTCTAATTCACGCTAATTTACCGATTTCTACGCCAATTCACCACATTTATTTACGTCAAGCTGCTAAACTGCGTCCAGATTGGAGTTTACCCCAAACGTTACAAACTTCACAGCACGCAATGGAGACGAAAGTTTAAAATTAGCAGGTCAATAACATAAGTAAAAGTTAGCACCAAATGAGCTATTACAGTGGTGACGCGGCTGCCCAACCTGCTACTATTGGAGGGAGTATTTTCACTTATCGAAGTACTGGTGTATGTGTAAAATTAGATGCTTTTTTAGATGTTCTCTCTCAAGGTGAAGCGCCGCTGGTCATTGTCACCAGTGAGGGTTATTTTACGAAAATATACAAGTATGTGACGGCTTATAAGGGTTTTGTATTTTTTACAGAATCCTTAGACAAATTGGAATTTGCTCACAATATTGAAGTTATTTATGCCCAGAGTTTAAGCGCGAATATATAAAAACTAGCTGCATAAGAGCTTAATTAGACTTTCTGTAATTGTGCTACTCTGGGGTCTATAATTTTCTGTCCTAAACTAACAAATTTAATCGCTACAGAAATCTTATTTCCTTCTCCAAAAACATGAGTAATTTCACCAATACCGAATGACTTATGTAATACTCTATCACCTACCTGCCAATTCCCTGTAGTTCCTTGTTTACTTGAGTTTTCCGAATTTGTTTTAGTAAAACTACGGGTAACTTTATTTTGTGTATTTATTAATTCCGCTGGCAATTCATCGAGAAATTGCGATCGCATTGCCGGTTCTCTGGACCCATATAAACGTCTTTCTCTTGCATGGGATAAAAACAATCTTTCTTTAGCGCGGGTAATGCCAACATAGCACAAACGCCGTTCTTCTTCTAACAATAAAGGATCTTGTAAAGAACGATAACCTGGAAAAAGTCCCTGCTCTAATCCTACTAAAAATACCACAGGAAATTCCAAACCCTTAGAAGCGTGTAAGGTCATTAAAGAAACTGCTGTTTGTCCTTCTTTTAAATTATCTAAATCAGAACTAAGCGCTGCACTTTGTAAAAATGCTTCTAAAGAAATATCTTCTCCGGCATTTTCCTCTTGGAATTGCAGCATAGCATTATACAACTCATTAACGTTGCTAATTCTGTTATCAGCTTCATCTGTAGTTTGATCTTGCAATTCTTTAATATAACCCGAATCTTCTAAAATGCCTTGTAATATCTCCGAACCAGGGACTATTTTGATTTGTTCTTGACGATTTTGAATCATTGCAGCAAAATTATTTACCGCTTTTGAAGAACGTCCTGCTAAAGTATTTACAGAGGTTTCATCACTTAATATTTCCCATAAAGTTGTTCCTAATTGCTGGGAAGCGTTCACTAAAGCATCAATAGTCGCTTTACCGATTCCTCGTCTAGGCGTGTTAATAACTCGTAATAGACTTACAGTATCCGCTGGATTATTAATCACTCTTAAATATGCAACAGCATCTTTAATTTCTTTGCGATCATAAAACTTCATTCCTCCCACAACTGTATAAGGAATTTGATATTTAACTAATAATTCCTCAAAAGGTCGAGATTGGGCATTAGTTCGATATAAAATAGCAAAGTTACCCCAATTTAATTCCGGGTTTTGATGTTCTAAATTGCGAATTTGATTAATGACAAAAGCCGCTTCGGCCATTTCTTCGTCAGCTTTATGACAATAAATTTCCTCCCCTGGTTCTCTTGTGGCCTTAAGAATTTTATCAATGCGTTGAGTGTTATTTTCAATTAATTCATTAGCAGCTTGAAGAATATTTTCACATGAGCGATAATTTTCTTCTAACTTTACCATTGAACGGGTATCATCATCTGCCAAACCATCACCAAAATCTTCTTGAAATTCCAGTAAAATGGTAAAATCTGCCATTCTAAAACTGTAAATTGACTGGTCAGCATCACCGACAACAAACACAGACCGATTTTGCCATGTTAATTCACGTTTACGATTTTCTCCATTAGTCACCAAAAGCTGAATTAAAGTATATTGAGTGCGGTTTGTATCTTGATATTCATCAACTAGAACATGACAGAATTTGCGATACCAATAACTCAAAACCTGTTCATTTTGTTGAAATAATCTAGTAGGAATTAAAATTAAATCATCAAAATCTAAAGCATTATTTTGAGCCAGTTTATCCTGATAGCGATTATAAACATCAGCAATTACCCTACCGCGATAATCTGGTTGTTCACTTTCAAATTCTTGGGGAGAAAGTCCTTGATTTTTGGCATTACTAATAGCGTAGCGAATAGACTTTGGTTCAAATTTTTTACTATCTAAATTTAGATCTTTGGTGACAATTTCTTTAATTACACTTTGGACATCTGATTCATCAAAAATAGAAAAGTTTTTATTCCATTTTCTGCCTTTTTCATCTTGATATTTTTCGATATCAAACCGCAGAATCCGAGAAAATAAACTGTGAAAAGTTCCACACCACATATCTTTGATAGTTGTGCGGTAAACCTGTGATTTAATTAAACTTTGTTCATATTCTGTTAGCAAATCAAACTTTTTACCATGTTGCGAAATTGCTAATTGTTCAGCAAATATCCTTTGAATTCTTTCCTTCATTTCCCTAGCAGCTTTATTAGTAAATGTCACCGCGAGGATATTTTCAGGATTAACACGATGTTTTATAATTAAATTAGCAATACGGTAGGTAAGTGCCCGGGTTTTTCCTGAACCAGCACCAGCTACCACTAACAATGGTCCACAGTAGTGTTCGACCGCTTGACGTTGATTAGGGTTAAGATGACTAAGAAAATCAATATTTGTGGTCATAAATTATAAAAATGTCAAGGTAAAATCACTGAAAAATATCAAGTAGTATAGTCGGTATTACCAAGCAAAACCAACATATATTAAGCAATCTCTGTTAAATCGGAAAATATTAATATTGTATTCGCTAGTACAATATAATATTTATCTACGGTAGACAATACCCACCCTAATTTTGAAGATCAAAAAATCAAAAAATCAAAATGGGGTACTATAGCAACTCATGTTACTAGATTTTGCGTCAAGTTTTGTCATACTTGTGAATAACTCTGGATTAAGATCAAATAATAATCTCTACTTTCTCACCCTTATCAGTGGTATAAGTGTCAATTAACAGCCTTTTGGCTGTAGATATCTGAGTAAGAAACTCAACTTTTGAAAATATGGAAGCAAAAATGCCAGAACCAGAATTTAAAGAAACCGAGTCCAAGGAAAAAACCATACCTGAAATTAACACCCAAATTGGAAATCTGACCAAACTTCAGCCTCCTTCCCAACCTCAAGAACAATGGCTGAAATACGGGCAGCAAGTTTCTGCTTTTTTTGGTACATTACCAGATTATGTAGGTAAGTTTTTTGGTCAATATCAGCAACCTATTGTTAGTATTGGTTTAGTTGTGACAGCAGTAGTCACAGTTAAGGTACTATTGGCTGTATTAGATGCTCTTAATGATGTTCCTTTAGTAGCACCTGCTTTTGAATTAATTGGAATTGGTTATTCTGTGTGGTTTGTCTACCGCTATTTACTCAAAGCTTCCACCAGACAGGAATTATCTGGTGAAATCACCACCCTCAAATCCCAAGTTGTGGGTAAAAACACTTCTCAATCTTAACTCACAAATTTAGATCATTTTAGATACCCGATTTCTTTAAAGAGTCGGGTATCTTTTTTCTTTTTTACTTTCTTATATACTCAAAACGGCTAGAAGTTGGACTTTTTTATCATACAAAGAACAAGTTTAAAGCCTCTCCAGTATTAAATATTATTCCTTTTCCCTCTCCTCTTAGGAGAGCGTTGGGGAGAGGTTTACCAGAGGGGTTTCATATTTGGTTAAACTATGAACCGTTTTCCGTATAAATATGGGTTACTGATAGCGTAGCGTTGACACCAATGAGCAGAGCTAAACCTTTTAATCTTCCATTTTAGTCATAAATTAGACTTTTTAAACATACTCTAATCTTTGAATTGCATATTTGAAGGGAATATAAGCTGTTAAAAATTGATAGTCGTCTTGACATTGGGAACGACCAATTTTAAAAAAATTCTAACTTGTCGCATAGATATAGGGCTTGACACTTGTAAGTATTTGTGTCAAACTTGTGATTGTATAGTCTTTAACTCAAAAGTGTTACAAGTTGTGACACCTCCTATTGCCTTCGGGCATTATTAATACCAATAACTAAATCTATGAATACCATACTCAACTCTGCCCTGACGCTGACATATAGCCAACTCAGCACTTTTTCTGGTTTAGATAATTTCTGGCAGGTTTTCGATACCGCTTTTGGTACACAATACAACCGTAGCGGTGCGGAAATTCTACGTTTACAGTGGTTATCTGGTGATTTTAGTCAAC
>Ga0208052_100022_pt1 | contig 70753 bp, 50 predicted proteins | sample LakMenEpi18Jul08_FD_150710 | JGI IMG/M metagenome (GOLD analysis project Ga0208052, IMG submission 150710) | Freshwater microbial communities from Lake Mendota, WI - 18JUL2008 deep hole epilimnion (SPAdes) | ecosystem: Environmental > Aquatic > Freshwater > Lake > Epilimnion/Euphotic zone ... | reverse complement strand
AAAGCTCCGGCTTACCCGCATTTGCGGCTATTAAATCAGAGCAAGTCGAACCAGCTTTTAGCTATCTATTAGCAGAACTGGAAAAGCAATTAACCGACTTAGAGGCAAATATAGAGCCTACTTGGAGCGGTTTAGTAGAACCTCTGGAAAAATTGACAGAAAGGCTAAATTGGAGTTGGGGAATACTGAATCATTTAATGGGTGTAAAAAATAGACCAGAACTACGTATCGCCCATGAAAAGGTACAGCCGCGAGTGGTTCAGTTTATGAATATCCTGGGTCAAAGTAAACCCATTTATAATGCTTTTAAAGCAATTCGGAATAGTTCTACCTGGAGAACTTTAGATTCAGCACAACAGAGAATTGTCGAAGCTGCCATTCGAGATGCAGAATTTGCTGGTGTTGGTCTAGAAGGAAAAGACAGAGAGCGTTTTAATGCTATTCAGATGGAATTAGCAGAACTAGCCACTAGGTTTGCTAATCATGTCCTAGATGCCACCAAAGGCTTTATTTTAATCCTCACCACCCAAAATGACATTGATGGCTTGCCAACTAGTTTGTTAAGCCTTGCAGCCCAAGTTGCGCGGGCTAATGGGACAGAGGAGTCCACCCCTGAAGATGGTCCATGGCATATTACTTTAGATTTTCCTTGCTATTTCCCGTTCATGCAGCACAGTACCCGACGAGATTTGCGGGAAAAACTGTATAAGGCTTATATTACCAGGGCATCTTCTGGAGAATTAGATAATAATCCTTTAATTATTCGCATTTTAGAGTTACGTCAAGAACTAGCTCAATTAATTGGCTTTGCGACCTTTGCTGAACTCAGTTTAGCTAGTAAGATGGCCAAGGATGTTCCCTCTGTAGAAAAGCTATTAGAAGAACTGCGTCAAGCTAGTTATAATGCTGCGGTCAAGGATTTAGAGAAACTGAAGGCTTTTGCCCAAAATAAAGCCGCAGTAGAAGCAGAAAATTTGCAACATTGGGATATTAACTTTTGGGCTGAACGTCAACGGGAAGAACAATTTGCCTTTACATCTGAGCAGTTACGCCCCTATTTTCCCCTTCCTCAAGTGCTAGATGGCTTATTTGGGCTAGTAAAACGGCTTTTTGGGGTGACAGTGACTCCTGCTGATGGTCAAGCACCAATATGGCATAAAGATGTCCGTTATTTCCAAATAGCTGATAAATATGGTGAACCCATTGCTTATTTTTACTTAGATGCTTATAGCCGTCCCGCAGAAAAACGTGGTGGTGCTTGGATGGATGCTTGTATTCACCGTAAAAAAGTCACAGAAAAGGGGTTAACTACTATCCGCTTACCTGTAGCTTATTTGATTTGTAACCAAACTCCTCCTGTCGGTGGTAATCCAAGCTTGATGACTTTTGATGAGGTTGAGACATTGTTCCATGAATTTGGACATGGTTTACATCATATGCTGACTAAGGTAAATTATCTGGGGGCAGCAGGTATTAATAATGTTGAATGGGACGCTATCGAATTACCAAGCCAATTTATGGAAAATTGGTGTTATGACCGTCAGACATTATTTGGTATGGCTAAACATTATCAAACGGGTGAAGCCTTACCGGAGCATTATTACCAAAAGTTATGGGCGGCACGTAATTATATGAGTGGTTCAGCTATGCTACGACAACTAGATTTTAGTAGTGTGGATTTGGAATTACATCACCGATATTGCCCCAATGGTCAAGAAACCATAACAGATGTGCGACACCGGATTGCTAAGTTAACGACTGTGTTACCACCATTACCTGAGGATGCTTTTCTGTGTGCTTTCGGTCATATTTTTGAAGGGGGTTATGCAGCCGGATATTATAGCTATAAGTGGGCTGAGGTTCTTAGTGCTGATGCTTTTGCGGCCTTTGAGGAGGCGGGCTTGGAAAATGAAGTTGCAATTCACGCCATTGGCAGACGCTATCGAGATACAATTTTAGCACTAGGTGGCAGTCAACATCCTATGGATGTTTTTAAAACCTTCCGGGGACGAGAACCCAGTACCAAGGCTTTACTCAAACACAATGGACTGCTGACTGCTGTGTAAATTGGCAATAGGGACAAGGAATGAGGGAATGAGGGGAATTATCTTACCTCTTATGCCTTGCCTTTTGCCTTTTTTAGATTTACATGACAACTTCTTTGCGTTGAGAATCAAAGAAAAGCTCAAAAACAGTGTTAGGAATCATTTGACGAATGTGCTGGATATAGCCTTCAGCATCAGAACGACTACGGAAACGGGAAACAACTACTTTTTCTTGTTCAGTAACGACGCGGGCTACAACCCAACCATTCAGCCTTTTTTTGTAGGCATTATCTTCTCTTATAGTAGGCATTCCTTGATTTTCTGAAGTGGTATTTTTGTAATCCGTATTTTGTGGCATGATGATTTTCTGCGTATGAACTTGAGTGAGGGGCCTTGCTTTGTCTCTTAACTAAGGATGTATCATCGCTTTTTATTGATGATGCCACCTTGGTATTACATATTTTCAAAATTGTCAATACGTGGTGCAACAACTTATCTTTTGACAAAGGTTACTTTTATTTACTACTAAAGAGTAAATACTGATTCATTCAGTATTTAAGTTCACCTGTACATTTAGTTTGTATAATTATAGCGAGCAAGATGCCCGCACTATAAAGTTTAAGTAAATTGTGGTTATCAAATTTAGCTGCGTAATAGCTTATGTATATAAGTTAAATTATACTAATTTTTCAATTACCTGAGATCTGAGATTGTCAAATATTTACGAATGTTGCTATACTTTTTCCGTATAATTTGAGCTAGTCTGGAAAAATAAAAATGTCAATTACATCAATTGTCAAAAAAGTTGCATTGCAAATAGGGGCTGTAGTTTTAGTTGAACCAGAATATGAACGAGTTGGACATATTACCTTTAAAAATGGCAAAAAATCGGTTTTTAGTCATAGTAAGTTAGATATTAACGGTTTTGGGGCAGCGGAGTTAGTTAAAGATAAAGCATATAGTAATTTTTTTCTGAAGCAGTTTGGATATAAAGTTACAGAGGGAAAAACTTTTTTTAATGATAAACTACGCGCTAAATTAGCAAATCTCAGAAATATTGATGATGGATTTAATTATGCACAATTAATCGGATTTCCTGTAATTGTTAAACCTCTTAATCTTAGTCAAGGCAGATTGGTGACTAAGGTATATAATCAGGCAGAATATTATGATGTTGCTAATAAAATATTTACAATTAAATCAGGATTGATTGTAGAAAAATTTTATAGTGGTAATGACTACAGAATTGTTGTTTTAGATAATGAAATTTTTGCTGCTTATCAAAGAATTCCTTTATTTGTTGTTGGTAATGGTAGATCTAATGTTTCAGAGTTGTTACAACAAAAGCAGGAAGAACTTGTTAGTTCAGGCAGGAAAAAAGTTATTAAGTTTCATGATTTCCGCATTGATAAAAAATTAAAAACACAAAATTTTAATTGGGATAGTGTGATTCCTAATAATCAGATTGTTTATCTTTTAGATAATGCTAATTTATCTAGTGGAGGTGAAGCTGTAGATTTTTCCGAAACTATTCATCCTGACTTTCAAAAATTAGCAATTAATATTACCAAAGATATAGGATTAAGATTAGCAGGAATAGATATACTCACCGATGATATCACTATGCCAATAAAAGATTATACCCTAATTGAAGTAAATGGTTCTCCCGGATTAGATCACTATGCTGCTAGTGGTAAAGTAGCAGCGGCAAGAGTAGAAGAATTGTATTTAAAAATTCTTAAAATGCTAGAAAATGATATACAGCACGTTTAGCTTGAGTGAGGTAAACCATTGGCGGGCAAGATGCCCGCACCACAAGAGTTTAATCATTAATATCTGTACTTCATAATAGCGGGAACTGCTGTAGCAGTTACCAGGTAAACAATAAAATACTTTGTTTCCTGTTCCCTGCTATCCTATTAATGGTAGTTAAGAGTTACAAATTTTTCCCTAGTAGTGATTCCAATTCACTAGGCAAATAGTTCAGATCTGCTACTCTAGCTACGAGTAAACTATCATGTCCGGCATCGTTTAACCGGGATTTCCAATAGTTAATACTTTCAGCATTATTCATCCAAAATTCAATGACTGTATCTACTACTTGATCTAAATTCCAACCCCATTTTACAGGAATTGGTTCTATAGATGCTAGAAAGGCATCTAAAGTACAAGTGTGAGTTCCTAGATATTCTATTCCTTGATGTTGTGGTTTTACTAAACTCTGTTGTTGATGATTAAAAAAATACAAAACAGGAGATACACCTACCAGATTGAAGCTGTATTTAATCATTCTAGTCCTCCTAATGAATTCATAAATTGCCAAGAAACTTGAATTTTAGGCAAAAGACTCTTGCGGAAAAGTCCGCTAAATCTATCTAGAAAAAGGAGAATTTTTGCCTACTACATTAGTTTCAAGATTAAGCTAGAAATTAGCACTCAACCCCTGTGAGTGCTAGGGTTTATTTGGTTGTTACATTGTATTATCTATTATTTGGAGAATAATTTCAAGATTGTAGATAGCTTTTTTATTTTGTGTTATTGTAATTTCTATTCAAGGGAGGTACAATAGGAAATAATTAACCGCAGATGGAAGAAGATGGACGCAGATAAACGCGGATAAATTTGTACTTTATTAGACTAGGAAAAGTTATATTGTCAATGTGTTGGGTTGCACTTCGTTTAACCCAACCTACGATTAATTGATAATAAAGTGCGATTTAACGATTTTTGGCTAAGGCTATATTAGTAACTGGCGGACTGGATTATTATGGGGTTTTCAGTTAAAATAGTCCTAGTGAAGCGCATAATATTACCAGATAGGTACGTAAAAAATGGTATACAGCTTTATACTCCCAGAAGAGACTATTGCCAACTTTCAGGAAAAGATAGAATTCCTGGAAAAGTGCCTGAATAGTGCTAACCCGCAAGATGAAATATTTGCAGAAATAATTGAGTTGGAGAATAGCGGACTAATATCTCTCAATAAACTTATAGAGGAAGTGAAAAATCTACAGTACAAACTTAATAAACTTATTAAGTTTGTTAAGGCATTAAAGGAAAAAGTAGAATTGGATCAATCATCAGTTATACTTTTTGTTAGATACAATTTTCTGATTAAAGAAATTTTAGAACAATGCTGTGAGTTTAGCTTTATCGAACATAGTAAAGGAGTTTTTATGGACATGATTGTGTCTACTCTAGTGGGATATCAGATAATTAAGAAGGAAGCTTCTTCTGTAACCTATTCGCAGCATGAAATATACATTCTTACAGAAACAAGAAAACACGTAATACAATCAATCATTAAGGCTAGTGTACAATTTAAAGTATTTACTGAAGATTTTTTTAAATCACTAGAATTGGGAGATGATATCACACCTAAAGAATCGGAAACCACACTAACGTTTTTGGCATCTATAAAAAAATGGGATTATGTGTATAGAAAACTTGCATAATCCTAAATTTATTGAGGATAAAAAAGAGGTTTTAAGAATACACAGTGAGCTTCTCATTCAATATGGTGGAGAACCAGGTATCCTTGATGAAGGCTTGCTAGAATCTGCGATTAACCAGCCTCAAGCAAGTTTTGGGGGAGAGTTTTTACATCCTACTATTGTTGAACAAGCAGCAGCATATTTGTTTCATATTACTAAAAATCATGCTTTTGTAGATGGTAACAAACGCACTGGATATGGTGTCATGGTGACATTCTTGAACTTGAATGATTATGAACTGAACATGACACCAGAAGAAGCGGAGGCATTAACAATGCAGGTTGCTGATAATAAAGTGAGTAAAGAAGAGTTAATTGAGATATTGAGATATTGTATTATAGAATTGTTTTAAAGTATCAGGTGAAATGTGTTGGGTTGCACTTCGTTTAACCCAACCTACAATTAATTTTGAATTTTTTACGCGGTTACTCCTTCCAATTGTTCATCGCTTAATTCATACAACTGACGCAATTTTTCTAATTTATCTCCATCAGCTTGCCATAAACCGCGTCCTGATGCTTCCAACATTCTCCCCAAAATATTTTTAAAAGCTTCGGGATTTGCTTTACGTAATTTTTCCGCCATTTCTGGATCTAAAGCATAGGTATCTGCGGCTTGATCATAAACCCAATCATCTTGAAAATCAGCAGTACCACCCCAACCGATTAAAGCCGTCATGCGTTGAGAAATTTCAAAAGCGCCACCAGAACCTTGATTAGCCATTGCGTCAGCCCATTTAGGATTTAATAACTTAGTTCTGTATTCCATTCGCAATAAATCATCTAAATTGCGGGGTGTGGTGTCTTTAGAAAAACTTTCTACAAAACTGGCTTGTACTTTTTTTCCGCTTTGCTTTTCGGCGGCCTTTTTCAAACCTCCAGTATTAGCATAATATTCCTGAATATCAGTTAAACCATATTCTACCGAATCTATTTCTTGAATAATGCGATCGCTAGTTTTTAATAATGTTTGTAATACCTCTGGTCTAGCTTGTCCTTTATCATTTCTACCATAACTAAAGACATTGCGACTTTCCCAAGTATTCCCCAAATCTTCCCCAGATTCCCAATTACCATCAACTACTCTATCATTAACCAAAGAACCAAAATCACCAGAGGGATTAGAGAATAATCTGGCCGAAGAATTTTCCACACCTTGGGCTTTTAAAATCAAAGCGTGTTTTCTAATAAAATTCATTTCCTCTGGTTCATCAATTTCCGCAGCACGTTGAAATAAATCATCTAATAATTCAATAATATTCACAAAACTATCTCGGAAAATTCCCGATAGATTTGCTAACACATCAATACGAGGATGTCCCACCTCAGCAAGAGGTTTTAAATCATATCTAACAATGCGTCCAGTTCCCTCCTTCACAGGTTCAGCGCCCACCAATTCCAAGAGAATCCCCAAAGATTCACCCTTAGTTTTAATAGCATCCAAACCCCATAATAAAACCGCCACAGTTTCAGGATATTTCTGATTTTCATCCAGAGATTGAGAAATAATTTTTTTAGCAATTTCCTTACCCCTTTCAAAAGCAGCAGGAGAAGGCATTCTATAAGGATCTAAAGCGTGAATATTCCTTCCAGTTGGTAAAACACCAGCACCATCTCGTAACAAATCCCCACCGGGTGCGGGAAGAATAAACTCACCATTTAAACCCCTTAAAAGATTAGTCAACTCATCAGTAGATTGATTCAATAACCTTGTAATTTCCTCCTCCTCTCTGTGTTCTCTGTGCCTCTGTGGTTCGTTTCCAAAATAAGCATCCAAATAACCAATTAACTCCTCCTGATTTGGTGCTTCACCTAAAGTATGTAAACCAGAAGAGAAAAGACGATTTTCCAGAACTTGCAAATACTCATATAACTTCACCAAATAATGATCAAAAGCGTGATTACTGAACATTCTCACATTTTCCGGTGTAAAAGGAATCCCCAAGTTTTTAGCATCATCAAAAGGACAATCTATCTCCAAACCAGTATCAACAATCTTTTTACAAATTCCTTCTTTTAAGACATAATTCTTTTCTGGATCTTCTCGATATTCCGCAATTAGATCACGTAAATTTACCAACTCCTTATATAAACCAGCGCGGCCATAGGGAGGGACATTATGAGAAATTAAAACCCCATAACCGCGACGTTTTGCTAGTATTGATTCTGAAGGATTATTTGCTGCATAGATATAGAGATTTGGCAGATTTCCCAAGAGAATATCAGACCAAGAATAACCAGTATTTCCTAATGGTGAACCTGGCAACCATTCTACAGTTCCGTGCATTCCAAAATGAACAACTGCATCAGCTTGAAAATCATTTTGTAACCATTTATAATAAGCTGCATATTGAGGATGTGGGGTTAAATCTCTTTCAAACATTAACCGCATGGGATCTCCTTGAATTCCCAAAGGTGGCTGAACACCTATCCAAATATTTCCTAATTGTACACCACCGATATTGAATTCATCACCATAGGTTTTAATGCCGCTACCAGTTAGGTATTTCCATTGTTTTTCTATGCGAGATGTGAAAAGATAGCCTAACCATTTTTCCAATGTTCTAGCATTGACGGTATTTTTATTTTGTAGAGAGGTTTCATGAAACGTCTCCACATTGACGGGATTAATTTCATCTGCTGCTTTAATTTGCCGAATTAATTCTTCTCCATCTTCAGGAATATCACCAACTGTATAACCCTGTTCTTTCAGTGCATTTAGTAATTTAATTAAACTGCGAGGAACGTTTAATAAAGCAGCAGTTCCTACCGCACCATAACCAGGAGGAAAACCATATAAAATAATGGCAATTTTTCGTTCAGAAATAGGTTTTTGTCGCAGAGAAACCCAACTTTTGACCCTATTAGTTAAACGTTGGACTCGTTCAGGAACTAAATAAATTTGTTCACCGACTAAACCACCGAGAGGAATTGTATCAATTGCGCCATCTAGTTCGGGTAAAGCATATAATACAACACTTTGCAACCCCCCTACACCTTGGCGTGTCCAAGAGTGAATATCTTGTATTAATAAAGGTGCTGCGACTATATAAGGAACATTTTTAGCTGCAAGAATGCGTTTAGCCACTTCTACCTGTCTTCCCGCTTCCATAGAACCAGCCGGACCACCAACGAGGGGAAACCCGATAGTAGAAACTATGGCATCAATTTTTACTGCTTCTGCGGAAAGGGAAGGGGTTTCAATATGATTGAGGTGACGTTGCTGGGTTTCATGGTCGCTTGTCATCCAATCTCTGACGGCTACGTGACCTTCTACCCCATTGATAAAGATAGGTAAGGGGATTAACCCCGCTTTTTCAAAATAGCCTATCAGTTGGGAAATATAGGGCAGTTTGGTGATAACGTGCTTTCGGTAAAGTAAAATACCAATAACTGGCTTTGTGGGGTGGACATCCTGTAGTTTTATAGGGTGGACATCCTGTAGTTTTGTGGGGTGGACATCTTGTAGCTTTGTAGGGTGAACATCCTGTAATTTTGTGGGGTGGGCATCTTGCCCGCCCTTAGACAGGTCAGACACCCGCCCCACAAGATACCATTGTAAATACTGTTGCGGAGAAGTAAAAAAACCTGGATAGTCAGGATGTAATAACCCCATGTTGGGAGTTTCCAGAGGTGGTGGTATATCTCCAATCTTTAAATATAAGTATTTTTCCGCAATAGTCCAAAATAGGGAAGCGACGTTTTCTGAACCGCCGGCGTTCCAATAACCATAGATAATTAACCAGTTACGAAGGTCTTGGACTTTTTGAACTGGGATGAATTTTAATAACTTTGGTCCGATTTTTAGAAAACTAATATAACCTGCAAGCTTGTCTTCTTCTTTACCATTACTGAATTTGTCAAGAATGAATTTAATCGGTTTAGGCATTCCTTTCGGTTTGTCACCAATGGAAAACGCGCCAATTTTCGTTAAACTCATTAATTCCAGCGCTGACTCGAAAATCAGACGAATAGGGATATCAATAATACGCTCTCGCAACCACACAACCTGGTCATAATCAAAAATTAAACTACCAAAGAAAACATCCGCGTTTTTAAGTGCCGTTTCTACTTCGGCACTGTTTGTGGTAATATTGCGATCGCTAAAAACTCGAATATCCAACTCTGGACACCGGGAACTAGCCAAATCAGCCGCTTTTCGGTACAATTCGGCGTTAAAGGATTCAAACCCAGCAATTAAGACAATGCGTTTAATCATGCTTTGGCTACGAAATATTTCTTAACCTTAATCTTAAACATTTTTGGGGATTAATGGGGGAATCTCTACCTAGAGATTAAAATACGAGAAAAGTCTATTAAGGAGATACAAATGAAATTCGGCATTGATATTGGTCATAACTGCCCTCCCGATAGTGGTGCAAGCGGTATTAAATCGGAAGATAGGTTAACAACAGAAGTGGGTAATAAGGTCATATCTAAATTACAAAATTTAGGACATACAGTAATCTCATGTAAACCGAATAGTGCTAGTACAGTAAATCAGTCTTTAGGTAGCCGCTGCGATAAAGCCAATAATAACCGAGTAGATTTTTTTGTATCTATTCACTTTAATGCTTTTAACGGACGAGCTAATGGGACAGAAGTATTTGCTATTAGCGACAGTGGGAGAAAAGTTGCCCAAAAAGTATTAGATGAAATTGTCAAATTAGGCTTTTTCAATCGTGGTGTTAAAAATGGTTCACACCTGTATGTTCTTAGAAGAACAAATATGCCAGGAATTTTGATAGAAGGTTGCTTCATTGATTCTGCCAAAGATATGCAAATATATGATGGCGAAGCAATGGCTAATGCCATAGTTGCCGGCTTAACAGGTAAAGTCGCAAATACCCCTGTAAATCCTGTAAATCCTGTAAATCCTGCCAATCCTGTTATAGATGAAGAACAGAATAAAGATAAGAGCATTCTCAGGTTACAACAGGCTTTAAATCGCCTGAAAATTACTGATAAAAATAATCGCCCCCTAGCAGAAGATAATAGCATGGGAGCGGCCACATCTTCAGCAACGGAAAAATTCCAGCGAATAGTGGGAATTTTACCCACAGGAATTGCCAGTAATACTACGTGGGATGCCATCAATCAAATATTAGCTAAACGAGTTGTCCAAGGAACTCATGCTAGTGGTATAATTATCAGATATTTACAATTCCGTACAGGTAGCGATCCTGATGGTATCTATGGTCCAAAAACACTGGCAGGAATCAAGAAATTGCAACAGCAAAATGGTTTAACTGCTGATGGTATTGTTGGGGCAGCAACCTGGCAGAAATTGGTAGGTTAGCATCAATTTTTTAAGGATACTACTGGTAAATAGGGGGTTTTACTCCCTATAACATAGGATTACTATGTAATTTTTGAACCTTTGCCAGTAGCAAGTTCTCCAAAAATGTCATAGTTTTGCCATAATGGCTGAAATTTTGCCTCAGTTGAGCTAAACTTAGACAAAGTAAGAAAACCCCTCAAGCCACAAAAACTCTTACCAACCCCGCTACACGCAAAAAATTAGTAACTAAATAATCATCTTACCACTGACAACAGACCACCAACAACAGACAAAAATAAGTTAATTGTTTTTTTCTCAAGTAGTGTTACCGGATCGTGATATGATTCAATTGACTGAATGTGCAGTCATCTTATGTTAACTGTACTGGTTTCAAGTCTCGTGAGCTTGTCAGAAGAATCAATTGCACCGACTCAGACAACACAACAAGATAGGAAATCTGGTTTTGCGGAAACAGAACCAGTAGGCTCTTCCATGGAAGAGTTCTATCAACTCTACCAGAAGTTGTTAGTGATCACACTTGTGTTGACGGGGATTATTTTTATCTCTGTGTGGATTTTTTATTCCTTAAACATCGCCCTAAATTATTTTATTGGGGCTTGTACAGGTGTGGTTTACTTAAAAATGCTGGCTAACGATGTCGAGAGGCTGGGTGGCGAAAAACAAAGTCTGAGTAAAAATCGTTTTGCTCTGATCATGATACCGATCATATTGGCAAGTCAATGGCATCAGCTACATATTTTGCCCATATTTCTGGGATTTCTCACCTACAAAGCTACCCTCCTCATCTATATGGTGCAAACTGCATTCATTCCTGAACATTAAAATTCAGGCTCACTCCAGACAATTCGCCAATCCTCGATTTTTGGGGAAAAACCTTGAAGAACGCCCATGCTTAGTGTATTAAACGCTTTTAACGCCTTTCCCCTCGCCGAATTAGAAGTAGGTCATCACTTCTTATGGCAACTGGGTAGTCTCAAAATACATGGGCAAGTATTTCTCACCTCCTGGTTTGTGATTGCTATCCTAGTAATAGCATCACTAGCTGCCACCAGAAACGTCCAGAAAATTCCTCGTGGCATCCAAAATTTGATGGAATATGCCCTAGAATTTATTCGGGATCTAGCGAAAAACCAACTCGGAGAGAAAGAGTATCGCCCCTGGGTACCATTTATTGGTACGCTATTCTTGTTTATCTTCGTATCAAATTGGTCAGGAGCATTAATTCCCTGGAAGCTGATTAAATTGCCTTCTGGTGAACTAGCCGCCCCTACCAACGATATCAATACAACCGTCGCATTGGCATTGCTAACCTCATTGGCGTATTTTTACGCTGGATTTAGCAAACGCGGTTTAGGCTACTTTAAGAAATATATAGAGCCAACACCAGTTCTATTGCCAATTGCCATTCTCGAAGATTTTACCAAGCCCCTCTCCCTAAGCTTCCGGTTATTTGGAAATATATTGGCGGATGAATTAGTAGTGGCGGTATTGGTATTGCTAGTGCCTCTCTTTGTGCCTTTACCAGTTATGGCTTTGGGTTTATTTACTAGTGCCATTCAAGCCCTAGTGTTTGCTACTCTAGCCGGAGCGTATATTCATGAAGCCCTAGAGGGACACGGCGAAGAAGGACATGAGGAGCATTAATGCCCTCAGTTGGTTGCTATGGCTTGCGCCACGTTGCACAGTTCAGATGAGTAAACTTACTCAAAATATCGCTCCGGCGATTTTAGAACCTGGTGCAGTGTAAAAATACGCATCTAGTTGTTACGTACATTTGTAATTTTTGTAGTTAAAACAAGGAAAATCGTCATGGATCCATTAGTACAAGCTGCCTCAGTTCTAGCTGCTGCTCTCGCTATCGGTTTAGCTGCAATTGGACCTGGTATTGGTCAAGGTAACGCAGCAGGTCAAGCAGTAGAAGGTATTGCACGTCAGCCCGAAGCAGAAGGCAAAATTCGCGGCACACTACTTTTAACCTTAGCCTTCATGGAATCCTTGACAATTTACGGTTTGGTAATTGCCTTGGTATTGCTATTCGCTAACCCTTTTGCCTAAGACCGCAAAAGTTTTGTTAGTGTAGAGACGTGAAAGATGTCACAGACAGCGAACATCTGGACATCTACACGCCTCTAAGACTAGCAACTTGTGGATCATTGGTGAGAAGAGGATTCGTAAAATTATCAAAGGCTGGATCATCTTAATAGCCAAAAAAATTAGTATTCCAGCCAAAGAGGAGAAAAATGTTTGATTTCGATGCTACCTTGCCATTAATGGCATTGCAATTCCTGTTGCTGGCAGCTTTGTTGAACGCAATTTTCTATAAGCCTATGACTAAGGTATTGGATGATCGGGCTAATTATGTCCGTACCAATAACCTTGAGGCTCGTGACCGCTTGGCTAAAGCTGAAAGCTTAACCAAAGAATACGAGCAACAACTAGCATCTGCCCGTAGGCAGTCCCAAGTGACTATAGAAACTGCCCAGAATGAAGCTAAGAAAATTACGGCACAAAAAATAGCCCAAGCTCAACAGGAAGCACAAGTTCAACGCGAACAAGCTGCTAAGGAAATAGAGCAGCAAAAGCAAGCAGCTATGGCTACCCTAGATGCCCAAGTTGATGCCCTCAGCAACCAGATTCTAGAAAAACTATTAGGATCTGCTTTGGCGAAATAGTGCAGACTATATCACCAAGTTGGTGCTACGAAAGCATCAACAGATGAGGGGATTTGCCCAAAAATGCGGCGAAAATTAAGTGTCCAAGGCACTTTTACTTTTTTTTCCTATCGGGAAAATTCAACGAATTACCAAGCGAGCAGCGCACTTGTAGATGGCTAACATGGGCAATATTTTTTTACTTGCCGCAGAAGCTGTTAACTCTGAAATAGCAGAAGGCGCGGCAGAAGGCGGTTTCGGTCTAAACCTAGACATCTTGGAAACCAATCTAATTAACCTGTTAATTCTGATTGGCATACTATTCTACTTTGGACGCAAAGTTTTAACCAATATCTTGAATGAAAGACGCTCCAGTATTGAAAGCGTTATTCAAGATGCGGAGGCACGCTTGCAGGAGGCTCAAACTTCCTTGGCTAAAGCTCAGGGACAGTTGACCCAAGCGCAACAAGAAGCACAAAGAATTACTCAAGTAGCTGAACAAAATGCTCAAGCTGCTAAAGAGGCTATTTTAGCTAAAGCGAATCTGGATGTAGAACGGTTGAAAGAAACCGCAGCATCGGATTTGAATGCAGAACTAGATAAAGCCATCTCCCAACTTCGACAAAAGGTAGTTTTAAAAGCGCTGCAAAAAGTCGAAGGACAACTCAAGGATGGTATTAGCGCAGATGCTCAACAAATTTTAATTAATCGTAGCATCGCACAACTAGGAGGCGAGATATGAAAAGTGATGCAGCTACCGCTGAAATATCCCAGCCTTATGCCCAAGCATTGTTATCTATTGCTCAATCTCAAAACTTAACAGAAGCAGTTGGGGGAGACGCACGGACATTTATCAGCTTATTAACAGGGAGTAAAGAACTCACTGGCTTTTTAAGCAATCCCTTCGTAAAGCCAGAGAACAAGAAAAATGTTCTCCGACAATTACTTGGGGAAGGTGTAAGTCCCTGCTTACGTAACTTTTTGTTGCTGTTAGTTGACAGAAGAAGGATTGCTTTCTTAGAAGCGATTTTAGAGCAATACTTGGTGCTATTACGCCAGTTAAATCAAACTGTATTGGCGGAAATTACTTCTGCGGTTCCCCTCACAGAAACCCAACAGCAAGCAATTACAGAAAAGGTAATTACTCTGACCAAAGCTCGTCAAGTGGAATTAGCCACCAAAATAGACAGCGATTTAATTGGTGGTGTGATTATCAAAGTTGGTTCTCAAGTAATTGACGCTAGTTTGCGTGGTCAACTACGTCGTCTTTCTTTGCGTTTAAGCAGTAACTAAAAAGTTCTGATAAATGTCAGTAGTCAATAGTCAATAAAAAACCACTGACAACTGACAACTGACAACTGACAACTAACAATTGACAACTGAAAAATGAGTATTTCCATTAGACCTGACGAAATCAGCAGCATCATCCAACAACAAATCGAGCAATATGACCAAGAGGTTAAAGTTGCTAACGTTGGTACAGTGCTACAAGTTGGTGACGGTATTGCCCGGATTTATGGCTTGGAAAAGGCTATGGCTGGGGAACTTCTAGAATTTGAAGATGGCACAATTGGTATCGCCCAAAACTTAGAAGAAGATAATGTCGGTGCGGTACTGATGGGCGAAGGTCGGAGTATTCAAGAAGGTAGCTCTGTAACTGCTACTGGTAAAATTGCTCAAGTAGCCGTTGGTGACGCTCTCATCGGTCGGGTTGTAGATGCTTTGGGTCGTCCTATTGATGGTAAAGGCGATCCTAAGACTACTGAAACTCGGTTAATTGAATCCCCCGCACCTGGGATTATTGCTCGTCGGTCTGTACACGAACCGATGCAAACAGGGATTACCGCTATTGACTCCATGATTCCCGTCGGCCGTGGTCAACGGGAATTAATCATTGGAGATCGTCAAACTGGTAAAACAGCGATCGCTATTGACACTATCATTAACCAAAAAGGTGAAGATGTCGTTTGCGTTTACGTGGCTATCGGTCAAAAGGCTTCCACCGTTGCTAACGTAGTTCAAACCCTACAAGAAAAAGGCGCGATGGACTACACAGTAGTTGTCGCTGCTAACGCCAGTGACCCTGCTACTTTGCAATTCCTCGCTCCCTACACAGGTGCTAGTATTGCTGAGTATTTTATGTACAAAGGCAAAGCGACCTTAATCATTTACGATGACCTTTCTAAGCAAGCTCAGGCCTATCGTCAAATGTCCTTGCTGCTCCGTCGTCCACCCGGTCGGGAAGCCTATCCTGGAGATGTATTCTACATTCACTCCCGCTTGTTGGAACGTGCTGCTAAACTCAGCGATGAATTAGGTAAAGGTAGTATGACTGCTCTACCTATCATTGAAACCCAAGCTGGTGACGTATCTGCATACATTCCTACCAATGTAATTTCTATTACCGACGGTCAGATTTTCTTGTCTTCTGACTTGTTTAACTCTGGTATCCGTCCCGCTGTAAACCCCGGTATCTCTGTATCCCGTGTAGGTTCTGCAGCACAAACCAAGGCCATGAAGAAAGTTGCCGGTAAGATTAAACTAGAATTGGCGCAGTTTGACGACTTACAAGCTTTCGCTCAATTCGCTTCTGATTTAGACAAAGCCACTCAAGACCAGTTGGCCCGGGGTGTGCGTTTACGGGAACTCTTAAAACAGCCCCAAAATGACCCCCTCTCCGTAGCTGAACAAGTAGCAGTTCTTTACGCTGGTATTAACGGTTATTTAGATGACATTGCAGTTAATAAAGTAACTACCTTTGCTAAGGGTTTACGTGATTATCTGAAAAATGTTAACACTGCCTATTACCAAGGCGTACAAGGGACAAAAGTTCTCGGTGATGCAGAGGAAGTTGCTTTGAAAGCCGCTCTCACTGAGTTCAAAAAGACCTTTCAAGCAGCAGCGTAATTAGCCAGTGGTCAGCGGTCAGTGGTCAGTAGCAATGGACAACTGACAACTGACAACTGACAACTAACAACTGACAACTAACAAAAATTATGGCTAATCTCAAATCAATACGCGATCGCATTCAGTCGGTCAAAAACACCAAGAAAATCACAGAAGCCATGCGGCTTGTAGCAGCAGCGAGAGTCCGTCGCGCTCAAGAACAAGTAATTGCTACCCGTCCCTTTGCTGACCGCTTGGCGCAAGTATTATTTAGCTTGCAAACTAGACTGCGGTTTGAAGATGTCAACTTACCCCTACTGAAGAAACGCGAAGTTAAAACAGTAGGTTTGTTGGTAATTTCCGGCGACCGGGGCTTGTGTGGTGGTTACAACAGTAATGTTATCCGTCGTGCTGAAAATCGTGCCAAGGAACTTCAATCTGAAGGTGTAAACTATACTTATGTATTGGTTGGCCGCAAAGCTACACAATACTTTCAACGCCGGAATCAGCCTATTGATGCTACCTACAGCGGATTGGAACAAATTCCTACGGCCGCAGAAGCAACAAATATTGCTGATGAACTGCTATCTCTCTTCCTTGCGGAAAAGGTAGACCGGATTGAGCTAGTTTATACAAAATTCGTCTCCTTGGTTAGTTCTCGTCCCGTTATCCAAACCCTTCTACCTTTAGATACCCAAGGTTTAGAAGCAGCTGATGATGAAGTGTTCCGTTTAACTACCCGTGGTGGTCAATTCCAAGTAGAACGGGAAAAGGTAGCTAGTACAGTGACAGCTTTACCTAGTGACATGATTTTTGAACAAGATCCAGTACAAATCCTGGATTCTTTGTTGCCATTATATCTGAGTAATCAGTTATTACGGGCTTTACAAGAATCAGCAGCTAGTGAATTAGCTGCACGCATGACAGCAATGAGTAACGCCAGCGAAAACGCCGGTGAGTTGATTAAAAGTCTATCTTTGTCTTACAACAAAGCTCGTCAAGCCGCAATTACCCAGGAACTTCTGGAAGTTGTCGGGGGAGCAGAAGCGTTGACTTAATTTGTGATTGGTGGTTGGTGAGTCAGCGCTGTCTTGGGGGTTTCCCCCATGAGCGACTGACGAACCCGAAGCGCGATTGGTAGAATTAACCATAGCCAATCATCAGCTATTAATGATTATTCATCAACAATAATATCAGGATTTTTTCCCTTACATAAGGGTTATCTTGCCCTTTTAAAGGGTTAGTTCGATTATCAAAACTTTGTAAAAGGTAAATAATTACCAATTACCAACTAATCAAAATTAAGCTTTCTTTAACCAACTAAATATAGCACGTAAATCTTTATCAACCGCCTCAATGGGATGTTCCGCTTTCTAGGGAAAATCGCGGAAGGAACTACAGCGTTTTCCGCTAGTAATGAGATACAAACTTGAATCATGAAACTCTTGTGGTGCGGGCATCTTGCCCGCTAGATATGTACCTCATAACACCGGGAAATGCTGTAAATCTTGCGTATGTAGTTAATAAAGAGACTCATTAAATTTCTGGCTTCGTGTCTGATTTAATGAAAATCAAATGAAAATCACTGGACATTTTGCGTATTTTAACCGTATTATAAAAACTATAAGGTTAGTTGATCATACATATCATGGTAAATATACAACTTGCGTTCATTGACTCAAGGTTAGAAGCACAACAAGAACTAGTATCTGGGCTTTTAGAGGGTATAGAAGTCATTAGACTCGAACCTAGTCAGGATGGCATTGCTCAAATTACAGCAGTTTTAGGGCAATATATAGATAAAGCGATCACCGTTCACATCATCTCTCATGGTGCGCCTGGTTGTGTGTACTTGGGAAATTCTCAACTGAATTTAGATACTTTCAGTCACTATGCCCAGCTATTACAACAGTGGTTTAGCCCACTTGGAAGGGTTTCATCTAACTTGTTTATTTACGGCTGTCAAGTAGCTGTAGGTGATGCTGGTGCAGAGTTTCTCGCTAAATTACGGGCTTTGACCGGTGCAAATATTGCTGCTTCGGCTAACTTGACCGGTAACGCAGCATTAGGAGGAGACTGGGAATTAGAAGTAACTCTAGGAGAAAGTAATTTTACCTCTGCTTTTAGTTCAGAGGTGATGGTGGCTTATCCTTCTGTATTAGCCAAGGTAGATTTTGATGTATTAACTGCTTTCAATACGGATGGAATTGTCAACCGGAATAACGAGGTTACAGACACCACTCAAAGCGCGATAGACAAAAACTATAGCAACCTCATTACCCAATCATTTGCAGCCACGACTACTGGCGGTATAGGCTTACCAGATAACGGCTTGTTTGCGGCTAATAGTTTCCATCCCGAAATCCAACTTCAATACAGAAATACAGATAACGGCAACAACCTCCGCCTGATTAATACAACGACAGGCTCATTCAGCTTTTCGGTAGCACAAAACACTTATTCCGAAGTCCATATCGCTGCTTTATCAACAGAAGGTAGCTCAGATATGCGCTTGATTTTTACTTACAGCGATGGCACAACTGCTGCAACCAGCGCTGCAACAGTTACTGACTGGTTGGATGAAATCACACAAAGCACCTCGCGCTACTACCTGCTCGATGGTATGGATAGAGCTACCAGTTTGGGAACTTTCCTGAATGCCAAAGATCCAGCTTTGCTTGGATTGCAATTTATCAACCCTAATGCCTCAAAGACAGTCACCAGCATTGGCGTTGAAAAGACTGGTGGTGCGGGATATTTATCTTTCTTGGGTGCAACTGGCATAACGCCAAATCTTCCTCAATTTGCCCAAGATTGGTTAGCAAAAAAAGCTCCTGATGTTGAAATCACTCAAACGGCAGATGTAACCACTGTCACATATAAAGGGACTCTCAATATTTCTTCTGCGATTAACGAAATAGCTACAAAACTCAAGTTAAAAGGCAGCATAACTTCCGGTATTCAAGTAACAAATCCCAGTTTCCTTTTCAAAGGAGATAGAAACAATCCTACCTACTACCAACTCTCTATTTCCAAAGTCTCAACAGGAACAATTATGACCGAGTTAGGAAAACTAACAGGTGCAGATTTGTTCAAGGGATTAAGCAATGCAGGTAATGTAGATTTAGTGTTAGCGAGCAACGGCATTAAGGTTGATTATGCTGATGCGGTGACGTTAGATTTAAACAAGGTAATAGATACCAGCAAAGCTGATCCTTTCTTAAAAAATGGGATTGAGAGGGTAAAAACTGCTTTAAAGGGAAATGGATCTGAAATCATCTTCTCAAAGAGTAGCTTACAGTTAACTCAGGACACAGAAACAGAAATAAAAATAGACACTACTATTAATGGGCAGAAAGCAGGCATATACTACCGGACTCCTACCAACTTTAAGTTGAGCCTTCCTGACTTTACTGGAGTAGATTTGTCAAATCTTCTTCGCGGCTTGATCGGACAAATACCAGGAATTAATCTTCCTAGTATTAATTTCCCTGCTTTTAGTTTTAAAGGATTTGATCTAGACCTGTCGTTTCTTAATGGCATCCCTGACTTTAAATTCAGCCTCCCCAGCCTAAACATCGGAGATCTTAAATCTTTATTTGGCAGTTTAAATCTTTCACTTCCTGATATTGATTTTCTTTTCAAGCTTCCCAACCTTCCAAATCTTTCGTTCAGCATTGGGAACAACCTGTTCCAAATAGGCGGCATTGATTTGAAATTTGGCGATTTTCTGAAAGGTTTTGGATTAGATTTCCCTTCACTTCCAGACTTGAACATAAAACTGCCCAGTTTGGATTTTAATTTTATTGGTGGTCTGCCTAATATTGAAATTCCGTCACTGGGAACGGATTTCCTCAAAAATTTATTCCCCAGTATTAGCACAGAATTACCAAAGTTTGCTTATGATTTCCTGGATACCCTAATAAAGGAAGGGAAGAAATTCAAGATTGAACCAAAGAAAGACCAACTCAAAATTACTTATCTTGATGAAGTGGATATTAAGTCGATAGTTGATAAATTATCGACTGAATTGGGCGTAAACCCTCTCGATTCTGCACTTAAAGTAAAAAATCCTGCTTTACTGATTAAAAAAGATGCGTCAGGAAAGCGCCTCTATGAAGTTTCCGTTGGCGAAATTGCCCCCAGTCAGGTAATTAGTTTCCTAACATTCCTAACAACAGTGTCTGGTACGTCCTTACCCTCTAAGATCCAATCAGAACTTAACGCTATTGGAAATGTCAGTTTCACCTTATCCAAAACAGGGATATCTCTAACTTATTTGGATAATCTTAAGTTAGATCTGAACGATATTATTGGCAACGGTTCATTGCCATTTATTAAAGATGCTGTCAATAATCTTAGTAAGACAATTCTAGGTGATGGCGACCCAACGAAAGACGGTACTCAGCTTGTTTTATCGAAACCTCAGCTAAAGTTTGTTAAGCAGAACGATACAAAAGAATTAAGTATAGCCGCAATATTCAACAATCAACCGATTGCGCTTAACTTTAAGGATGGTAACACCAAGTTTAGTTACAGTTTACCTACAACTATAGATTTTGGTTCATTGGCATTGGCAGGTGATCTAAAGCCATTGCTCGCACCGTTTAAATTACAAAACTCCAAACTCACTGTTGCCAGTGCTGCTGAAAATATCAGCGACGCAACCTTTGGGACAATTAATTTAACCAAAGGGTTTAACTTTACCGGAAATGTGGACTTTGTCAATAATACGGATGATTTTTCTAAGTTTATTGCCAATGAGTTAGGACTAAAGACACTGGGAGTTTCTGTTGGTATTGACACTGCTGCTAATACAGCAACTTTCACAGGGAAAGTTGCTGGCAATATTTCTCTCTTCTCCAGTGGAAATTTTAGTGCTACCTTGCAAGGTCTTAATTTAGGAGTAGCGGTTGGTAGTTCAGCGCCAGCATTTGGTTTTAAAGGCAATCTTTTACTTAAAGGTTATGACTTCACTCAAGACAATGAACCCGATTTATTACTTGGTGGAGGACTCAAGCTTGATCCTACAGCCTTAACTGCTTCCTTTGCTTTAGAACCAAACAACTCTTGGGTAAATCCCTTTGGATTGAAAGGTGCTACGATCAGTAAATTAGGAGTTCAACTTGGTGGAACTTATGCATTCCCATTCATTGATAATTTTGGCTTACTTGCAAATTTCCAGTTGGGAAATGTAAATGTTGATTCAGCATTTGCAGTAGATACTAACGATCCAAAGAAACTTGGTTTAGCTTTAACTGTCAATAAACGGGTTAACTTAGTAGATTTGTGGGCAACTTCAGTCTCTCCTTTGATATTTTCGCAAGTTAGCAAGATTGGGGTTATCAACGATGCATTAGACTTTCTCAAAAAGATTGTTAATATAGATATCGAATCTATTGATAGCAATAATGATGGAAAACTAGATCCTTTAATTCAGTTTGTTCCCTTCGCAACCAACATTGCCGGTCTATCTCTAGACGCTGGATTCGGGATCAATGGTAAATTAACTGCTTGGGGAACAGATGCCACTCTAATTCTCAAAGGTAATACGAGTCTGGACAAGTTAGAGGGATCTTTGAAGCTATCTGAGATTGATTTAGGATTTTTGCAGCTTTCTGGAGCTAACAATAACGATAAGAACTTAGATTTAGCATTTAAGGTGGCTGCTACAGAACAATATCTTAAAGGTGATGGAAAACTCAAGATTTTGGGTCAAGAAATTGCCAAAGCTGATTTTCAAGTTACTGCAACCAGTATCGAGATCAAGCAATTTAATTTGAATTTCTTTGGACTTGTAGCGCTAGAGATTGACAAATTTAAAGTCAACATTAATACAAACAATCTGACTCGGAGTACACTAGAAGGATCGGCTAAGGTCAAGTTATTTGGTCAGGATCTGGTAGCAGCGAGCATCAAGATATCGGATGGCAAGCTTGCTGTTACAACTTCTTTAGGGGTGAATGCTGGAGATTTTGGTAAGATTCAAGCATCGCTTAGTTTATTTATTGGTAGCGATCTCAACAGTAGTGGAGCAAGTCTTGGCTATGAAGCTTTCGGAAAGAAAATTACTCTTTCTACCTCTCTTAATTTTCTCAATGATATTCCAAGTTTGGTAATAAACGGTATTGCAGATGCCATCGGTGGTCTACCACCATACGTGTTATCTACAATTACAAATCCAACAGCAGCATTTAATCAGGCTGTACGCTCTATAAACAAATTGTTAGGAGCGAAGAGCGATCCAGTTCAATTTCAAGGCACGGATGCGAACGATACAAAAGAAGGTGATGATAACAACGATGTTCTTTTTGGAAACGGAGGTAACGATAGTCTACATGGCGGTTGGGGTAACGATCTAATTGATGGTGGAAACGGTAATGATACCCTTAGTGGTGGAAATGATCAGGATACAATCTTTGGAGGCAGTGGCGACGATATAATTCGCGGACAGAATCACAACGACAAGCTTTACGGAGGGGATGGCAATGATTACATAAATGGTGATGGCGATAGCAATGAGACAGAACGGGGAGGAAATGATGACATTGATGGTGGTACTGGCAATGATACCCTCTATGGTGGATACGGCAATGATACCCTCTATGGTAGGGCAGGCGATGATAACTTGAATGGTGGTGATGACAGTGATATTCTTTATGGGGATTCAGGCAATGATACCCTTAGTGGTGGAGATAGAAATGATACCCTTGGTGGTTTAGATAGAAATGATACCCTTGATGGTGGTGATGGCAACGATACTGCTGATTATAGCTATTCTACAAGTTCTACAAGTAGAATTAGTGCAAATTTGTCCTCGAAATTTGCAAAGATATTTCGAGATCGTGGCTTTACAAAAGAAGACACTTTAATTTCCATTGAAAACATCATTGGCTCTTCAGGTAACGATACGTTAGTTGGGGATAGCGGTAATAATTCCCTCCAGGGTCGTTCAGACAATGATAACCTGAGTGGTGGAGAAGGTAACGATACCCTTGATGGTGGCAATGGAGATGATACTGCCGACTATAGCTATTCAACTCGTGGAATTACAGCCGATTTAACTAAAGGGGAAGTTACTTTCAAACCCTTCAGTTTTAACGTCTCAAATACTTTCAATGCCGATGTCATTGTCAATCAGAATAATGGAGTGACAGATACCACTCAAGATGGGATTGACATGGGCAATAACAACCTCATTACCCAATCCTTTGCAGCCACAACTGCTGGTGGTATCGGCTTACCTGATAATGGTTTATTTGCCGCCAATAATTTCCATCCAGAAATCCAACTTCAGTATAGAAACACAGATAATGGCAATAATGTCCGCCTGATTACGACCACTACAGACTCATTCGACTTTCAAGTAGAAAAAAATACTTATTCCCAAGTCCATATCGCCGCTTTATCAACAGAAGGTAGCTCGAATATCCGCCTGAAATTCACTTACAGCGATGGCACAACTGCTCTAAGCGATATAGCAACAGTATCAGACTGGTTCGATGACTTCACAGAAACTACCTCACGGTACTACTTGCTGAACGATATGAATCGGGCTAACAGTACAGGAACTATTGAGTTAGTAAAAGATCCAGCTTTATTTGGATTGAGATTTGTTAATCCTGATCCTTTGAAGGCAGTCACCAATATTAGCATTAAAAAAACAGGTGATACGGGATATTTATCTTTCTTTGGTGCAACTGGTATAAACAATGAACGTGACCAGTTAACTTCCATTGAAAACATCATTGGCTCTTCTCGCAACGACAGCTTAGTTGGAAATAGTGGTAATAATTCTCTCAATGGTGGTAATGGCGATGACATCCTGAATGGTGGTGATGGCAATGACACCCTTGATGGTGGTTATGGCAATGACACCCTTGATGGTGGTAATGGCAATGACACCCTTGATGGTGGTAATGGTTATGGTAATAATTCTCTCAATGGTGGTAGTGGCGATGACACCCTGAATGGTGAATTCGGCAATGACACCCTTGATGGTGGCGATGGCAATGACATTCTGAATGGTGTTAATGGCAATGACATCCTGAATGGTGGTAATGGCAATGACATCCTGAATGGTGGTTATGGCAATGACACCCTTGATGGTGGCGATGGTAACGATACTGCCGACTATAGCTATTCAACTCGTGGAATTATAGCCAATTTGACCACAGGGACTATCGCAAATGAAAGTGACAAGTTAACTTCCATTGAAAACATCATTGGCTCTTCTGGCAACGACAACTTAACGGGGAATAGTCTTAATAATCAACTCACTGGTGGTTATGGCAGCGATACCCTCAACGGTGGCGATGGTAATGATACTGCCGACTATAGCTATTCAACTGGTGGGATTGGGATTACAGCCAATTTGACCACAGGGGTAGTTGCTACTTTCGACCCCTTCAGTTTTAACGTCTCAAATACTTTCAATGCCGATGGCATTGTCAATCAGAATTATCGACTGCCAGATACCATTCAAGATGGGATTGACAAAAGCAATAGCAACCTTATTACCCAATCCTTTGCAGCCACAACTGCTGGTGGTATCGGCTTGCCTGATAATGGTTTGTTTGCCGCCAATAATTTTCATCCAGAAATCCAACTTGAATACAGAAACACAGATATCGGCAATAATGTCCGTCTGATTAAGACAACTACAGGCTCATTCGACCTCCAAGTAGAACAAAATACTTATTCCCAAGTCCATATCGCCGCTTTATCAACAGAAGGTAGCTCGAATATCCGCCTGAAATTCACTTACAGCGATCGCACAACTGCTTTTTCCAGTGCTGCAACAGTTCCCGACTGGTTCGATGACTTCACAGAAACTACCTCACTGTACTACTTGCTAGACGGCATGGATCGGGCTAACAGCAAAGGAACTATTGAGCCAGTCAAAGATCCAGCTTTATTTGGATTGCAATTTGTTAACCCCAACGCTTTGAAGACAGTCACCAATATTAGCGTTGAAAAAACAAGTAGTACGGGATATTTATCTTTCTTTGGTGCAACTGGTATAAACAATGAAACTGACCAGTTAATTTCCATTGAAAACATCACTGGCTCTTTTAACAACGACAACTTAACGGGGAATAGTAGTAATAATTCTTTAAGTGGTAGGTCAGGTAACGATACCCTTGATGGTGGTGCGGGCAATGACCAGCTCTACGGTGACTCTGAAAATGATAGCTTAAGTGGAGGGCTAGGAGACGATGAGCTTCACGGCTGGCTGGGTGGTGACACCCTTGGGGGTGGAGATGGCAACGATACTCTCTATGGTCAGCAAGATAATGACTCACTCAATGGTGGCGCTGGCAATGATCTTCTCTATGGCGAAGGTAACGGCTCACCTACTGGTAGCAGTAGTAATGACACACTTGTGGGGGGCAGTGGAAATGATACTCTCTATGGTGGAATTGGTACAGATTCTCTCCATGGTGAATCTGGGGATGATCAGGTTTTTGGTGAAGTCGGCAATGACATATTAAATGGAGGTAGTGGCAATGATACTTTAGATGGTGGTGATGGTGATGACGACATCGCAGGTTGGGATGACAATGACTCGCTCATTGGTGGTTTAGGTAATGACACCCTCAATGGTATGCTCGGTAATGACACACTCTATGGTGGAGTAGGCAATGATACCCTTGATGGTGGCAATGGCAACGATACCCTTGAGGGTGGCGATGGCAACGACATTGTCAATGGTGCTAATGACCATGATACCCTTGATGGTGGTGCGGGTAATGACAAGCTCTACGGTGACTCTGGAAATGATAGCTTAAGTGGAGGGCTAGGAGACGATGAGCTTCACGGCTGGCTGGGTGCTGACACCCTTGAGGGTGGCGATGGCAACGATACCCTCTATGGTCAGCAAGATAATGACAAGCTCTATGGTGGTTTAGATAACGACACCCTCAATGGTGGCGATGGCAATGATACCCTTGATGGTGGTTTAGGTAACGATTATCTCTACGGTGAATCTGGGGATGATCGGGTTTTTGGTGAAGTCGGCAATGACATATTAAATGGAGGTAGTGGCAATGATACTTTAAATGGTGGTGATGGTGATGACGACATCGCAGCTTGGGATGACAATGACTCGCTCATTGGTGGTTTAGGTAATGACACCCTCAATGGCATGCGCGGTGATGACATCCTAGATGGTGGTGCTGGAAATGATATCCTCTATGGTGGTGCTGGAACTGATATCCTCTATGGTGGAATTGGTGCAGATCGTTTCCGCTTTGATACACAAAATGAAGGAATAGACACGATTAAAGACTTTAGTCGCCTAGAAGGGGACAAAATTCTGATTAGTAGGGTAACTTTTGGTACAGGAGTTACTTTAGAACAATTCAAGTTCAACGACATCACCAAATCCTTGTTCTTCAATAATCAACAGATTGCCATTTTAGAGAATGTCACCAGCAGTAACTTTGCTGTCAATCAAGATATAACTTTGATCTGACCTTTTTAAGTGAGAACTTACACCTGACATTAATGGGGCTACACGCTCCTGTTAATTTCAGGTGTTGAAATTAACACAAACTACATTCTCTATCTACACAAACCTCAATTTCAATAAACAAGAATTATGGCTAACAACATTGCTTACACCCTGCAAATTCTCCACTCTTCCAGTTTAGAAGGCGGTACTAACACTTTTACAGAAGCTATCAATCTTGCCTCCCTTGTTGATGGCTTAGAAGACAAAATCCCCAACACCATTACCCTGTCTACAGGAGATAACTTCCTCCCCGGTCCTGTATACTTTGCCGCCGAAGACTTGGCAATGAGGGAAGCCCTCGTCTCAGTTTATAAACAATTGACAGGCAAAGAGTTTAACTCCCTAGATGTCGGTTCTGGTCGATTAGATGCCACCTTGTTGAATATCATCGGCTTTGATGCTTCCGCCATCGGCAACCACGAATTCGATCAAGGCACATCGGCCTTTGCCGGACTAGTCGGTGCAAACTTAAATGGAAACACCCTCGACAATATCAAATGGTTAGGCTCACAATTCCCTTACCTAGCAACCAATCTAGACTTCAGCAAAGACAGTAGTCTCTCAGGACTGGCTACTACAACAATTCTTCCTCGCAGTAGCTTCCAATCTACCCCAGAACAACTGGTCAGTGAAGGTGCAAAACCAAAACTTGCCCCTGCCACCATTATTGAAGAAGGAGGAGAAAAAATTGGGGTTTTGGGAGTTAGTAACCCTCTATTTAGAACTGTCACCCAAGCCGGCGGTATTCAAGTTCTAGGAGGGGAGACAGCAGCCGAAATTGCCGCCGTATTGCAACCGACTATAGATAGTCTGACGGCTCAAGGTATTAACAAAATTATCCTCTTAAGTGATCTACCAAGTTTTAATCTTGATCAAGAATTAATCAAACAACTGCAAGGAGTTGATGTTCTTCTCTCTGGTACTACCACCTTTTTAGCTGACTCCACAGACACCCTCCGTCCTGGCAACACTGCCGCTGGCACTTATCCCCTACTAACCAGTGATAAAGATAATAATCCTGCTCTAATTGTTACAGGTGGCAATCAATATAAATACCTTGGTCGTTTGGTTCTGGACTTTGATGCACAAGGGAAAATAATTACCGAAAATCTAGACCCTAAGATCAATGGTATGTATGCTACCACTGATGCAATGGTTCAGTCAGTCTGGCAAGGACAAAACCCCTTAGCTCTTGGTAGCAAAGGTGCATTAGTCAAAGAACTTACGGACTCTATTACTCAACTCATAGAATTAAAAGACACTCGCATCTTTGGTAAAACCGATGTGTTGCTAAATGGAGAACGCAACAACGTTCGCACCGAAGAAACCAACTTTGGCAATATGCTGGCAGATGCTAATCTAGCAGCAGTACGGAAAATTGACTCCAGTGTTGCGGTAGCAATTCAAAACGCCGGGACAATTCGCGGTAGTTTACCCGTGGGAGAGATTTCTCAACTTGATGCTGAAACTATTTTGCGGTTTAATAACGAATTGGTACTGGTGACAGTTACCGCAGCAGGATTAAAAACCCTCCTAGAAAATGGTGTATCTCGCGCTAGTGCAGGTCAAACTTCTGGTCGTTTTCCCCAATTAGCAGGGCTAAATTTTAGCTTTGATACTACAGATGCTGAAAATAAACCTATTCCTGTTGGACAAAGAGTTCAGAGTTTAGCGCTGGTAGATAATGAAGGCAAGAACACTGATATTATTGTTCAAAATGGACAAGTTGTTGGTGATGCTAACCGTTTAATTCGCGTTGTCACTCTTGGATTTATGGCTACTGGTGGTGATGGTTACGATTTCCCTGGCCTAGGACAAGATGTGGTAAACACGGGAATTAATGAACAACAAGCTTTTAAAGATTACCTGAAAGCTTATCAGACTAACCCCTATAACATAGCTGAAACCCCAGCCAAAGAAGACTTACGCATTCAAAATCTAGATATACGTAACGATAATGTTATACAATCTGATCAGAATGAAACTCCCACAGGTTTAAGTTTAAATGGTAGCAGTGTTGATGAAAATGTGGTGAGTGGAACAGTGATTGGTAAGTTCAGTAGCACTGACCCAGATGCAGGTAATACTTTTACCTACAGCTTAGTTGGCGGTGATGGTAGTAGTGATAATAGTTTATTTGCAATCACACAAAACCAACTCACAATTAATGTTTCCCCTGATTTTGAAACAAAATCAATTTACAAGATCCGTGTTCGCACTACTGATCAAGATGGACTTTTCTTGGAAAAGCCGTTACAGATTTCTGTCAATGACATAGCTGAGAATAATCCTATTACAGATGCTCCAACCTTGAGCAAGAATGATAACGATGTCTTTAACATTAAGAGTAAGCAGTTGCAAACAACATTACAAGTTACCCTGAACGGACGGGGTTCTAAAAATGTTAATGAACTGGGTGTATTTACTGTTGATGATGGTCAAGGTAAAATCAACGGTATTGCTCCAGGTGAAAATGGCTACAATCAAGCAGCATTAACACGAATGCAGACTTTGTTTTCCACTATTACCAATAACCCCAATGGCTTTAATCCAGAAAAATTGAGTCGTATGTTTCAACTTGACTCTAATCAAAATCTGAGATTTTATTTAGTAACAAATAGTACATCAGATGCCATTCGTGCGGGAAAAACTCCAATTTCTGACGTACTATTTTCTTCTCCTGTGAATCGAAGTATCACCCCCAGCAATGATGATGGTTTCATCTTAGCTTGGAAAGATGGTTCTAATAATACAGCTAACTTCCAAGATTTGGTTGTTAAACTGCAAGCCAGTAATCAAAAATTACCTTTAGGTGCAGGGGTGCAAAATATACATCAAGGAGAAATGATTGATTTGCGAGGTATTACTGGTCAGGTAAAAGCAGATTTTGTGGTTAACAGAGAAGCAGCTTTCAACAATTTTGTTGGCTTTTATAAAGTTGCAGATGTTAATGGTGGAATTGATACAAATGGTGATGGTATTGCTGACGTAAAACCAGGTGATTCTAATTACACTCAGACTGCTATAGGTTCTAGAGTTGCTGGCGTTGAATTAACTGTTAATAATCAAGGTAACGCTAGTTTTACTGATAATTTTGGCGGGGGTGTGCTGTATGCTCCATTTATGATTGTTAATGGTAGACCCGATGTTATTTTAGATAATAATCCTAATAACGACCCTCAAGTTTATTTCTCCTTCCTGGGCGCAAACTCTGATGGACTTGATCATGTTCGTATGTTAGGAAATAATACCTTTGGTTTTGAAGATTTAGCTGGTGGTGGTGACGCGGATTATAACGATATCATTGTACAACTGAATTTGACGCAGGTTTCCTAACACGAGAGTGATTTTTATTCGGGGGAGATGGGACTATCTAAGGCTTGGAGGATGGGGAAATAAGAGAGAAACAGGTCGTCAGAGCGACTATCGACCAAAGCCAAGCGTATATGCAAGAAAAGGGGAAAATTATCTTCTTCTTTCTTGCTCCTGACCAATTCACTACTTTTATTTTTCTTTAAGAAGTTCAAAATAAACAGAAATAATTGTGACAATTTTGATACAAATTTGTTAAGAATGGTGACAACATCTGTTATGGAAGGAAATACCTGTTATGGTTAGTGTATCTGAAAAGAAACCAGTTCATCAAGTCGTCATTGTTGGCGGTGGTTTTGGTGGTCTATACGCTGCTAAGTCCCTGGACAAAGCCAATGTACAAATCACCTTGATTGATAAACGTAATTTTCATCTTTTCCAACCACTTCTGTACCAAGTCGCTACAGGTGCATTATCCCCAGCGGACATTTCCTCTCCCTTGCGTTCCGTCCTCAGCAAGAGTAAGAATACCAAAGTGCTGTTAGGTGAAGTCAATGATATTGATACTAATGCCCAAAGGGTGATAGTTGGTGAAGAAACAGTCCCCTATGATACCTTAATAGTCGCCACAGGCGCGAAGCATTCCTATTTTGGTAAGGATAGCTGGGAGGAATTTGCACCGGGTTTAAAGACCGTGGAAGATGCAATTGAAATGCGTCGACGGATATTTTCAGCATTTGAAGCCGCTGAAAAGGAAAATGATCCGATAAAACGTCAAGCTTTGTTAACTTTTGTCATTGTCGGTGGAGGTCCTACTGGGGTAGAATTGGCGGGAGCGATCGCTGAATTAGCAACCAAAACCCTAAAAGAAGATTTCCGCAACATTGACACATCAGAAACAAAGGTTTTATTATTAGAAGGTTTAGATCGGATTCTTCCCCCCTTTGCACCGGAATTATCCCACACAGCAGCAGCATCTTTAACTGCTTTGGGTGTAGATGTGCAAACTAAAACCTTAGTAACACATATTGAAAATGATATTGTGACGATTAAGCAGGGTGACGAAGTTAAAGAAATTGCTGCAAAAACCGTATTATGGGCTGCGGGTGTAAAAGCCTCACCCATGGGGAAAGTTTTGACAGATAAAACCGGAGTTGAGAGCGATCGCGCTGGTCGTGTTATGGTAGAACCAGACCTAACTGTTAAAGGATATCCCAACATTTTCGTAGTTGGTGACTTGGCTAATTTTTCCCATCAAAATGATAAACCCTTACCGGGAGTTGCACCAGTCGCCATGCAAGAAGGTGAATATGTTGCTAAACTGATTCAGAAACGCCTCAAAGGTGAAACTCTACGCCATTTTAAGTATGTGGATAGAGGTAGTTTAGCAATGATTGGACAACACGCCGCAGTTGTTGATTTAGGATTTATCAAACTGAGAGGTTTCTTTGCGTGGTTTGTTTGGTTATTTATTCATATCTACTTCTTGATTGAATTTGATAATAAGTTAGTTGTGATGATTCAATGGTTATGGAGTTATTTTACCCGCAATCGTGGCGCAAGATTAATTACAGGCAAAGAAGCCATTGTCTCTATCCCCATTGAGAATAATCATGGTCAACATCCACCTATTCCCACTAAAAAACCCTTAAATGTTTAACTGAAAGTAGAGGCGGGTAAAACCGCCCTAAATTATCCTAAATCATGTTGTATCCAAAAAATAAGCACTATGATATTAGATTATTTCCAATAATCTGTTTAAACCAGCTTTAACTTTTCCCTAGATGATTTATTTCTCTGGAAAATTTGGGACATTCTCAATCATCTTCCTACCCTGAATTACCTGCAAACTCCCACCAGCGTATAAACTAGGTTTACCCACATCAAAACCATAATCTCCTAACAACCGAGGTAAATCCGTTTTCAATAATTCCCAGGCCGTCTCAGTTTCAAACAACCAGAAAAACAGCGTCAACCCCGGCCAAAATATCGGATTTGTTGGGGAATGAAAATCCACCACAGTAAAAACCCCACCCGGTTTTAATACTCGATAAACTTCAGCAATAATTTTTCGCAGTTGTTCCGGCTGCATTTCATGTAAAGCCGCGCTAGTATGTACCACATCAAATAAATTATCGGTAAAAGGCATATCCTCAGCAAAAGCTTTTATATACGTAGCATTTGGCACATTTTTCTGGCATCGCTGTATAGATAATGGGGAAGCGTCCAAACCGATAACATTTTCCGAAAAATCTACCAAAAATCTAGTTACTTGACCACTACCACAACATAAATCTAAAATCTGAGTATCTGATTGTAATTTTAAATTTTGTAAAGCCAATTGTCGAAACTTGGCCTCACCACCCACAATTACAGCCGCTAATCGGGATATGCCATTATATAACCATTGGTATCTGTAACTCAAGTCTCTAAAAATTGTTGCCATGACATTTTTCCTGCCGATAAAGCTTTATATTTAATAAAGATATATTGTTAACATTAGTAAAAAATCTGTAAAGATTGGGGGAAAGTAACTGCTATGGGTCGTATAGGGGTATTATTACTTAATCTCGGAGGTCCCGATAAACTCGAAGATGTCGGACCGTTTTTATATAATCTGTTTTCAGATCCGGAAATTATTCGGTTACCATTTCGTTGGATGCAAAAACCCCTAGCTTGGTTTATTGCTACACGCAGAGAAAAAACCTCTCAAGAAAATTATAAGCAAATTGGCGGCGGTTCTCCCCTGCGACGGATTACAGAAGAGCAGGGAGAAGCGATTAAATCCCAGTTGAGTGAATTAGGACAGGAAGCTAATATCTATGTGGGAATGCGTTATTGGCATCCTTATACAGAAGAAGCGATCGCCCAACTTACCCAGGATAACATTGATAAGTTAGTAATTCTGCCACTTTACCCCCAGTTTTCCATTAGTACCAGCGGTTCTAGTTTTCGGTTATTAGAACAACTGTGGAAGGAAAACCCCAAACTTCAAGATCTTGAATATACCGTTATCGCTTCTTGGTATAAAGAATCAGGTTATCTGCAAGCAATGGCAGAACTTATAATTGGAGAAATTGAGAAATTTCCTCATCCTGATCATGTACATATCTTTTTTAGTGCCCATGGTGTGCCTAAGAGTTATGTCGAGGAAGCAGGAGATCCCTACCAACAAGAAATTGAGGAATGCACAAACTTAATTATGCAAACCCTTAACCGTCCTAATCCCCACACTCTAGCCTATCAAAGTCGTGTTGGTCCTGTAGAATGGCTACAACCCTATACAGAAGATGCACTGAATGAACTGGGGGCAAAAGGTGTGAAATATCTGGTAGTTGTCCCCATTAGTTTTGTTTCTGAACATATCGAAACACTACAAGAAATTGACATTGAATATCGAGAGATAGCTGAACAAGCGGGAATACACAACTTTGGACGCGTCCCCGCGCCTAATACTAATCCTGTATTTATTAAAGCCCTATCAGACTTGATCATTGATGTTCTTCAACAACCTGATTTGAAACTGTCTCAAGTCACCCAAATGAAAAAAAGAGTGAAAATGTATCCTCAAGAACGTTGGGAATGGGGAATTACCACTAGTGCGGAAGTGTGGAATGGCCGGATAGCCATGCTAGGTTTCATCGGGTTGATGATTGAATTGCTTACTGGTAAAGGCTTATTGCACGCAATCGGACTTTTACATTAGTTTTGATAATGGGTAAGAATTATTTCCTCTGCCCTTCTCTGCCATATTTATACCAGTCATACCAGTATTTTCCGCTAATAATAGCCAACCAGAGCAGGATTAAAGCGATTAATCCTCCTTTAATAGGATCATCAACAGCAGAGAGTACAAGTGTAACACAGAGGATATCTTGCATAAATGCTGCCCATATTGGCAAACCACGTAAACGATAAAACCAACCTACGGAAACTAGCTGAAATACCAAAGCCAATAAACCACCAATTAAGATAACTAACCAGATTGGTGTTTGCACCGATGAAGCGACAGACAATCCCATTAAAGCTCCTACTAAAGGAGACAAAAATAAATGAACTTGCTGGATGATTCTTTGGCCGATAAGTCTTTTAGACGCGAACAATTCAAATAAAGACAAACTAGTGAATAGTCCGATTAAAATATGGGGAGAAATACCTGATAATATTGGCATCTGTGACCAGAGTTGATCACCCTGGAGAATGCCAATAATTAGTAGAGGTATACCTATTCTCATACCAGCAGCAGCGCCAGCAGATAATATAGCTAGAACTTCAATCATAGGTATGTCCCCGATTTGATTAAATTAGCAAGGGTGCTTTATTTATACTGACAACTACTGATTATAGCTTCTAATGAAAATTAAGAGAACAGGGAATAGGGAACAGAGGAAAAATTATTACTAATTACCTATTCCCAATCCGGTTCTAAATACCTAGTCGTTGATAAACTTGTTCTAAATGCTGGAAATGATGTTGTGGATCAAAACAGGCTTCTATCTCTGTAGGTGACAAGTTTTGAGTGACGCGAGGATTTTTACTAATTAAATCCCGGAAGTTGCCTTCTGGTTTGTTCCAAGCAGCGTGGGCGCTTTCTTGGACTATGGAGTATGCTTCTTCTCGATTCAGTCCCTTATCAATTAAGGTGAGTAATACCCTTTGACTAAAGACTACCCCACCATAACAATTGAGATTCCGTGCCATATTTTCGGGATAAACCAACAGATTATTTACCAAGTTGGTGATTTCATGTAGCATAAAATGAGTTAAAATGCAAGCATCTGGTAAAATTACCCGTTCTACGGAACTGTGAGAAATATCCCGTTCGTGCCACAAAGCGACGTTTTCTAATGCTGCTCCTGCATGACTTCTCACCAATCGTGCCATACCCGTTAACCGTTCAGAACGGATAGGATTACGCTTATGAGGCATAGCACTAGAGCCTTTTTGTCCTTTGGAGAAAAATTCTTCAACTTCTAAAACATCTGTTTTTTGCAAGTTGCGAATTTCCACAGCAAAACGTTCTATGGATGCAGCCAGTAATGCTAATTGTTGCACAAAGTCAGCATGAAGATCACGGGAAATTACCTGAGTGGAAGCAGTATCGGGTTTAAGTCCGAGTTTTGCACAAGCGATCGCTTCTATGCGCGGTTCAACATTAGCATAAGTTCCCACCGCACCAGATATCTTACCAACAGCGATAGTTTTCTTGAGAACTTGCAGACGTTCCTGGTGTCGCAACACTTCCGCTAACCAACCAGCTAACTTAAAGCCAAAGGTAATAGGTTCAGCGTGAACACCATGAGATCGCCCAATCATCACCGTATTTCGATGGGTAGTGGCTTTTTTACGAATTGCCTCAATGACATCTTCTAGGCGTTTTAACAACAGATCCAGACTAGCAACTAATTGTAGCGATAAAGCAGTATCCAAAACATCAGAACTAGTTAAACCTAAGTGAATATAGCGTCCTGCATCACCTACATATTCATTAACATTTGTCAAAAAAGCAATCACATCATGACGAACTTCCGCCTCAATTTCTAACACCCGTTGGGGGTCAAAATTGGCCTTAGCCTTAATTTCCTCTACTGCTGCTGCTGGAATATAACCCAGTTCTGCCTGTGCTTCGCAAACTGCGATTTCTACATCTAGCCAGGTCTTCAGCTTATAAGCCTCACTCCACAAATCGCCCATTTCGGGTAGGGTATAACGCTCAATCACATTCACAGCATCTAATACAACTGTCATATTTTACATTGGAAATTGCCCACTTTTAATGGATATCTCTCCCAAGTAACAGTCATGTTTCCATAATTGTAAAAGATTAGGGGTGGATTTGACTTAAAATAAAACGTAGACGATCATAATCATCTTTGAGTAACATACTTAGATGTCTTCCAGCTTTAATTAACCATTCTCGATCGTTTTTACGCAACTGATATACTCCTCGAATAGCAGCAGCCGCTAAAGAATCTACAGGTGCACCGGTGATAAAAAGTAATGTTCGTAAAAAATCTAATGCTTCCGTAAATTGAATAATTGCCTCTGGTTCGCAGTGAAGAACAGCTTGATGAATTTGTGGCGGACGGGGCGGCAAGTATTGATATACTCTACTATTATTACCAATATTTATAGATTTTTCCTTAAATCCTACAATCGCCGCTCGAAATTCAGTTTTGAGCATGGAAAATATTTGGGGTTGTTCCTCTCGCAAAGCTTGTAAAGATAATCCCAGTGCTACTGCCCGATGTACGGAATCAATCGGCATAGTTGTGGCATGATAAACTACAGCATAAATTTGATTTCCTGATTCTTCATCTACGGCGCAAACCCAACTACCAAAAGGTGGCATTGGTGGAAAACTCAAGTCTTCTGGTTCTAAACACTGAGCCAAAAATTCCGTACTTGTGGTTTCAATTATCTCTGCAAAGTGATGAGAATTGCTATTAATGATAGCAAACTGTGGTAAAGGCAGACGCATAAGCAATTAAAAAGAAGTTCAGAATGCAGAATTTTTTGAACCTTGGTATTAGTCAATAGTCTTAGAAAATAACTAATGACCACTGACTAATAACTAAATTACTATTTCCCTTTTTTTGGGATTGTAGTTTCAACCGGTTCTAATTCTGTTAAGCGGAAAGTAATTATTTTATCCCAATTACCGCCTTCAAATAATACAGCTACCTTACCATCACTAACCCGTTGTACAAGTCCTTCAGACCGATAATATGTATCTGCGGGATTTTTGACCCGAACAGTTGTTCCAGGTAGGATCATCATATTGACCTCGAATAGTTTCTTACTAATAGCTTAATGCTTATTAGGCAACAGGGAACAGGAAACAGCGGATAGGGAATTTTATTTTTCTTTCTACCTTCTGCCTCCTGAACTCCTACTCAATAATACTTTTGACGTTGACGATAATTAGCTACAGATTCTACTATACCGATGCCAATAAAGTTAGTCAGCATGGCCGAACGTCCATAACTCATCCACGGTAGAGGGATTCCCGCTACTGGTGCTAAACCAACTGTCATACCAACATTAACAATCAGTTGAAACACAATCATAGACAAAACACCAACAGCTAAAAGTGAACCAAAATTATCTTTGGCTGTTTGAGCTACATGAAGCAAGCGCAAGCAAATCAAACAGAAGACAGATAGGAGAATTAAACAACCCACAAGACCAAACTCTTCAGCAACAGCCGAGAAAATAAAATCTGTATGTTGTTCAGGAACGAAATTTAGTTGAGTCATGGGACCTTTAAATAAACCCCAACCCCAAACTTCACCGGCACCAATAGCAATGCGAGATTGAATTAGGTGATAACCAGCGCCTAGAGGATCATGTTCAGGGTTGATAAATACACTCAGTCGGTTTTTTTGATATTCCTTTAAAATATGATTCCAGGCAAAAATGCCTAGTTCACCACCGAGCATATTTAGACATAATGACATAATAGTGCCAATGCCAAACCGCTTCCAGGGAAGACTAAACCAGCCGACTATCCCCATCGCTGCTGCCCATATTAAACCTAATATACTTAAAGATATTTCTTTGTATAAAACTATGGGTGTTGATAATGGCCAAGATATACTAAATAAGATGGCTGCTATAACTGGAGAAATCATGAGTATTAACCAACAGGGGTTAGCATTTGCCCAATACAACATTCCTAAGAATATTGACCCAAATACAAGTGATGTGGCCAAGTCCGGCTGTAAAAATACCAATGCCCAAGGGACAGCCGTAATTGCCAAGACGCGGAAAACACTTTCAAGAGTAGAAGCAGTCTGTCTATGTAACAACGCAGCTAAGGTAATAATTAACCCTACTTTGGCAAACTCTGAGGGTTGAACATTAAAACCGGCAATACTAATCCAACGCTGTGCACCTTTAGCACTAGTACCGGCGAACATTACAGCTATTAAACTAAAGTTCGTTAGCCCGTAAATAAACCAATGCCAGTGCATAAGACTTTCATAGCGGCAACGGGCTAAAAATAAAGCGATAGTTGAACCTATAGCGGTTATTAACCAGTGCCACCACCAGTCAGTTACAGGTTGCTTGAGTTCTGTACTCAGAATCATCAGCCCCCCGAATATACTAACAGCAACAGGTAGAAAAAATAGTAGCCCGTCCATTTGTTGCCAAGGTTTAAGCCAAGATTGCCAACGAATTTTAGGGAACGAAGATTTTGATAACATTGTGTGAGGAGGGAGTTGGTCAGGGGAACAGGGGGCAGGGGCACAGGGGCAGGAAGAATATTGATCTTTTTCTTGCCGCTTACCTCTTGCCTTTACTTATGTCAAAGCTGCAACTGATACTTTACCTGCTACAGTAAGAGCGATCGCTCTCAGTGCTTGGGCTGCGGCTGAGTTGGGTTCACCAATTACTATTGGCACACCGTTATCACCGCCAATTCGGGTAGAAATTTCTAATGGTACACATCCTAACAAAGGAACTCCTAATTCTGCAGCTGTTTTTGAACCACCACCAGAACCAAAAATGTCATATTGCTGATCCGGTTGATCCGGAGGGATAAAATAGCTCATATTTTCCACAATTCCCAAAACTGGGACATTTAACTGTTGGAACATCCGCAACCCCTTCCGGGAATCCAACAAAGCTACTGTTTGTGGTGTGGTGACAATTACTACCCCTGCCATTGGTACGGATTGGGCTAAAGTTAACTGAGCATCTCCAGTTCCCGGAGGCATATCCACAATTAAATAGTCCAGTTCTCCCCATTCCACTTGATAGAGAAACTGACGAATTACACCATTGAGCATGGGACCACGCCAAATTACTGGCTGATCTTGGTCAATTAAAAAACCCATGGAAACCAGTTTTACACCATGATTAAATGCCGGTTCGAGAATATCCCCTGCGGCTGTAGACCGGACATTAATTTCAGCATTACTTAAACCCAACATTGTCGGATCATTGGGTCCGTAAATATCTGCATCTAATAAACCGACCTTCGCCCCAGTTTGTGCTAAAGCTACAGCAATATTAACAGCTACTGTGCTTTTACCAACACCACCTTTACCGCTAGAAACAGCAATAATATTTTTCACTCCAGGTACGCCCTGCCGATCTGGTAAGCTTTTTTGCTGGGGTGTTTCTGCTGTTACTTCTATAATTACATCTGTGACACCGGGAAGCTTTTTAACAGCTTTTTGACAATCTTCAACTATAAATTCCCGTAATGGACAAGCAGGAGTGGTTAACACCAAAGTGAAACTAACTTTGCCACCGTCAATTTTGACGTTGCGAATCATATTTAGTTCTACCAGACTTTTGCGAAGTTCTGGATCTTCTACTGGTCGCAACACTTTTAGGACTGAGTGGGAATCTAGAAGATCATACATAGTGTGTTTACCGTTACCGCTTCTATAAAGCTTAAAAAATTTTCATTGACAGATACTTAAATCTTAACTTTAATGAGGCAGTTGTCAGTTGTCAGTTGTCAAGAATTTCCACCTCATATCTGAATACTCTAAAAATCAAAGCAACTACCATTGAGAGATTTTTTTGGTGCTAATCCTCGATTTTCTACCGATTCTATCAGCGCACGAGCTACCCGATCTACATAAGGACGAGATAACAACCAAATTAGCGGTGATAACCAACCACGTAAGGTCACCGAATAAGACAAATAAGACCCACAGACCGTTGATTCTACTTGATATGTGACTCTTTCTTCAATGCCAGGAATAGCTAAGATACGGATACTTAACACCTGTTTAGGATTGACCCGTTCAACAAAAATTTGGATGGGAATTGGCCAAAACCTTGGCATTGCTTGGAAAATCAACCCGGGTTTGGGGACTAATCCTAATGGAACATTGGTACTCTTGAGGAGGGGATGCCAAGAAATATCTGTTAAATCAACTACTTTCTGCCACAGTTCATCTACGGAAGCAGAACTGATCTCTCGATAAGTCCGTACTAAGGACGCACAAAACCGCCGACGTTGGCGATGAATTAATTTAGATAACCAACTTGGGACTGTTTTGATCTGTTCCATGGAATTTTGACAATGCTTAACATTGCTTTATATTTTGTCTAGGTATTTGTGATCTTGAAAAGAATTGTACTCAAACTCTTCCTCCTGGGAAAAACTATGTAAAAAATCTGTAATCAGAATAATAAGATTATTTATATGCAATTCTATAGAATGGTAAGATTATTTCTATGAGTGTGAAAACTGGTCTTCAGATATAATAGTGTAGATTGGAGTTAGTTCCGTGCCAATGGAAATTTGAAGGCGTTTTGAACGGTTGTGTTTTAACGTATAATGAATACCCGTTTTGGCAAATTAAGCCGGATTTGTGACTCTCTCTACTGACAAGTTTTGACCGAAAAAACGGGACACAAGCCCCGTCCTTCCAGGGAGGCTTTATGTTGAAACTTGGTCATAGTCGCCTTATGGCATTGGGAGACTTTAAACGGACATGGAGGGACGATAAGACCACTTGTGGCGTGTTCTATGTGAAGTGTCAAGAATCACCTCACCTTCAGGTCGGTGAGTATGTCAAAAGAAAAATTTGTAATTGTTTAGGAATTGTAATTTTAGGTTCGGGAATCTATGTTAACCAACGCGCAAACCCCCACTATCATCAAAGATTCATCTGATTTTCTCCCTGGTGTTAATGCTCAAGCTAGAGTTAGTCAGTTTATGCAGAACTTGCAGGACGAAATTACCCAAGGTTTAGAGAAGTTAGATGGGGTGGGAAAGTTCCGAGAAGATAGTTGGCAGCGTCCAGAAGGTGGGGGCGGGCGATCGCGTATACTGTGCAATGGGGCAATTTTTGAACAGGCCGGTGTGAATTTTTCTGAAGTCTGGGGTTCTCATTTACCCCCTTCTATTTTAGCCCAGCGTCCAGAAGCTACAGGACATGGATTTTATGCAACTGGTACTTCTTTGGTATTACACCCACGCAATCCCTATGTACCTACAGTTCATTTAAATTATCGCTATTTTGAGGCAGGTCCGGTTTGGTGGTTTGGAGGTGGTGCGGATTTAACACCTTATTATCCCTTTGCTGAAGATGCAGTACATTTTCATCACACTTTTAAACAAGCTTGTGATCAACACCATCCCGAATATTATCCTGTGTTTAAACGGTGGTGTGATGAATATTTTTATCTGAAACATCGGGGTGAAACCCGAGGAATCGGTGGTTTATTTTTAGATTACCAAGATGGTCAAGGTTCTATCTATCGCGGTCCAGAACCCCATGGAGAAGCAGCTAGTTATAGCAATCAGGTGGGCCAGTTACCATCACGAACTTGGGAAGATATATTTGCTTTGATTCAAGACTGTGCTGGGGCGTTTTTGTCTGCTTATGTGCCAATTGTAGAGCGTAGACATGGGCTTGAGTACGGCGATCGCCAACGCAATTTCCAATTATACCGTCGTGGTAGATATGTAGAATTTAACTTGGTTTATGACCGAGGTACAATCTTTGGACTGCAAACCAATGGACGCACAGAATCAATTCTCATGTCTCTACCACCGTTAGTTCGTTGGGAATATGGTTACCAACCAGAACCTAATTCTCCTGAAGCTGAGTTGTATGAGACTTTCCTAAAACCTCAAGATTGGATAAACTGGAAACTAACTCAGGCATCATCCTAAATCCTATTACTAGGATAACAAACTTTTATAACCTGGTTAAAGCAAATTTTACCTAGAAATAAGGATTGGTCAAACCGACCGAAAACAAGTCTTGGTGAGAGTGTTGATTAGCAAATATTAGCAAAAAAGTATCAGTGTAATGGTTAATATAGATCAAAAAACCTATACAACTGAAGACGGTAATACCATCATGGTATTGACACCCACCAGTCGTTTGGATATTACCACTACTTGGCAACTTTGTCTCAAATTAAAGGAGTGTATTTCTGAATACATTCCTCATATTATTGTCAATTTAGGGCAAGTCAATTTTATTGATAGTTTTGGTCTGACTTGCTTAGTAGCTGGTATGCGTGATACTAGCAAGGTTAGGGGCAGTTTTCGCATTTGTAATATTCATCCAGAAGCCAAGCTCATGTTTGAAAAAACAATGATGGATAATGTATTTGAAGTCTTTGAGACCGAAGACGAAGCTGTAAATGATGTACCGCGAAGTATAGCTTCTGAGCGTTAAAAATTGTCCTTATAGCACTAGACAAAAGGCAAGAGGCAACTTTACGTTTCTTTACAAAGTTCGGTTTTATTGTACTAACCCTCTGGGATGTGATTAGTTGATAAAAATACCTGGTAAGTGGTAAACGAACGGCATGGATTTTTTGTGTTAAAATCAGGTTGTGATTAAGAATAACTATCGGCGTGTTGAAGCATCCTAATATGGGAGAAATCCCTGCAACTTAGTACACCCATTGAAAGGTAACACAAAAAGAGCTAATAATAGCAGGATGTTGAGCGTACCATGACTTGGCTTGGTGATGGACTCTGAAAGCATTAAAAACAAAAAAGTAACTAGAAATCTAAGCTTGACTTAGAGTGACCTGGTAGACGGCATTTGACAGTCGTAGCGAGAAAAAGAATGGCGAAACATCCACTTTCGGTGATCAGATATTACCCTAAGTTTAATTCTATCCGCAAAATCTCAGCGGATTTAGTCGCTGAGAGTGTCAAACTAGAGAATAGGAATAGGTCTTTACTAAAATTTTCTTTGTGAATAACGTCCGTACAGTATCTGATACAAAAAGAACCTTTTACACCCTTCATACCAGGCCAATTAATACTATTTACCGCCGGGTAGTGGAAGAGTTGATGGTAGAAATGCATCTGCTATCAGTCAATGTTGATTTTAGCTATGATGCGATTTATGCCCTGGGCGTTGTCACAACTTTTGACCGCTTCATGGAAGGCTACCAACCAGAACAGGACAAAGAGTCAATTTTCCGAGCTATCTGTCAAGCTGTGGAACAAGACCCCCACCGCTACCGACAAGATGCCTCCAGATTGCAAACTTTGGCTGTTAGTTTACCGGTGAAGGATTTGATTCTCAGCCTGAGCCAAGTAACTTCCTTAGATCAGGATGGGGATTTGCAACAGCAACTACAGGCGGTTGTGGCCAATTCCCACTTTAAATATAGTCGCTTATTTGGCGTTGGTTTGTTTGCATTGTTGGTGTTGTCAGATCCTGAACTGATTAAAGATGATCAGCAAAAGGGTGAAGCACTTAAAGCGATCGCTAAGGGGTTACATATCTCTGAAGAGAAACTGATCAAAGATCTAGAACTATACAGTTCTAATCTAGAAAAAATGGCGCAAGCGCTGATAGTCATGGCAGATATTGTGACAGCAGATCGCAAAAAACGGGATGCTTTAAAGCAAGCCTAACTATAAATACCATCCCGCACCAATAAATTATTTGGGAACGGGATGTTCATTATAGAGACATTCCATGACCGAAAAGACGGGACACAAGCCCCGTCCTTCTAGGACGGCTTTATGTTAAAATTTGGTCATAGTCGCCTTATGGCATTGGGAGACTTTAAACGGACATGGAGGGACGATAAGACCACTTGTGGCGTGTTTCATTGAAGTGTCAAGAATCACCGCACCTTCAGGTCGGTGAGTATGTCAAAGGCCTCTACAATAACAAAAAACCCGCGGACACATTCAAGTGTTTAGCGGGTTAAATAACTATTGAAAATGGAGCTTATGGGAGTCGAACCCATGTCCAAACTGGGTATTAACCCTCCACTCGTTCACAGGTTTAGCCTTTCTGACCCTCAAGGCGGGAATCGTTCATTATCCCGAACGTAGGATGCTCTGATTTAATCTTAGCCTCCAAGCCAACCAGAGAACGCTTGTTGGAGCATCCGTTGGGGGTTAGGTCTTTAATCCTTAACGGAGTCAAATTAAAGACGCTCGAACCTGAAAGAGGTTTCTTAGGCTGCTACTAGAGCTTCCCGACGAGCAAATTTTACGATATTGTTCGCATTTACTTTTTTTTCGAGTCTTTGATTTGCGAGAGATGACTCGCTCTCGACCTGAATCACAGAGTAGCTTTCGCCAACCTGTCGAAACCGTTAAAGCCCCATGCAGTTCACATTTTTATTATAGGCGATAATTTTGAATTTTGCAATTTGAATAAATAACTATTTTATTTTGGGATTAAATTAAGAGTAGAGATAGATATTTTATATGTATAGGGATGCGTTAGGCACGCTCCACGAAGGCCATAATTAGTCAAATTTTGATGCAATGGTCAGAAATTATCCATTTATCAGGGTTTAGTTAGCACGGTTGTGAGAGTTTGCTGATTGGTCAACTGACAACTGAACAGTTTGCGATACAATAAAAATTCTGCCAATTTGACAACAACTATTACGAACAGGAGATGCTTCTATGGCGCGTATGTATTATGATGAAGATGCTAATTTAGATCTTTTAGCAGGTAAGACCGTTGCTATTATTGGTTATGGTTCTCAAGGTCATGCTCACGCGCTGAATCTAAAAGATAGCGGTGTTAATGTGATTGTGGGATTATACCCCGGTAGTAAGTCTACAGCAAAGGCGGAATCTGCTGGGTTGACTGTCAAAAATGTGGCTGATGCTGCTAAAGCTGCTGATTTCATCATGATTTTATTACCTGATGAGGTTCAAAAAACTATTTATAAAACCGAAATTGAGCCAAATTTAGAAGCTGGAAACGTTTTAGCTTTTGCACATGGTTTTAATATCCATTTTGGACAAGTTGTACCCCCGACTAATATTGATGTGGTGATGGTTGCACCTAAAGGACCAGGACATTTAGTCCGTCGTACTTATGAACAAGGACAAGGTGTACCTGCGTTATTTGCAGTTTATCAAGATGCCACTGGTCACGCACGCGATCGCGCTATGGCTTATGCTAGAGGTATTGGTGGTACACGCGCCGGTGTTTTAGAAACTACTTTCCGCGAAGAGACTGAAACGGATTTATTTGGGGAACAAGCGGTATTATGTGGGGGTTTGAGTGCTTTAATTAAAGCTGGGTTTGAAACTCTGGTAGAAGCAGGATATCAACCAGAATTAGCTTATTTTGAATGTTTGCACGAAGTCAAGTTAATTGTTGATTTGGTGGTAGAAGGTGGTTTGGCAACAATGCGTGATAGTATTTCTAATACTGCCGAATATGGTGATTATACTCGTGGTCCTCGCGTTGTCACTGCTGACACTAAAGCGGAAATGAAGAAAATCCTCAGCGAAATTCAATCTGGACAATTTGCGCGGGAGTTTGTGTTGGAAAACCAAGCGGGTAAACCTGGTTTTACTGCTATGCGTCGTCAAGAAGCGGAACATCCTATTGAGGCGGTTGGTAAAGATTTACGTGCCATGTTTAGTTGGTTGAAGAAAGCTTAATTTTGGTTAGTTGGTAATTGGTAATTATTTACCTTTTACCAAACTATTTTTCACGCAGAAAATATTTAGCACAATACAGAACATTACTGTGATGAGAGGTTTTAAGGAAGATAATTATAGAGATAAGACTGATACTACAAGCGTTTAAAAGAGAATTATATTAAAGATATTAAACCAATTTTGGAATTAAGACTAATACAAAATCGGATTTTTCTAGCAAGATTATTGACAATGGAATTAATAAGTGTGAGAATTAATCTATGTACTTTTCTGTGTAACAAGATTGAAAGGGTTAAAGGGTATTGGTTTTAAGGTGTTTTATCTCTTCTGTTCCCTAGGGAGGTAGAAGTTTTAATTACAAAAGCTTACAGCTAATGTATTACCAATACTTATATAAAAGTTACACTAATGTGTTGAAATAAAGGACTAAATACAATGATACTACAAATCAAGTCTATCAATAGTTTGGAAGTCAAAGAGTTGATGTTAGCTATTTTACTATCAACTTTAATACATGAAAGTGTTCAAGCACAATCCGTATTTAGTATCACAAGACCAAGTATTCAAACTCCATCAGTAACTATCACAAGACCAAGTATTCAAACTCCATCAGTAACTATCACAGAACCAAGTATTCAAACTCCATCAGCATTTCAGCTACCAACTCAGTTTATCGTTAAGAGTGCAGATGGTATAATCCCTAGCTATGTTTCTGCGATCGAAAAAAATGGTGTAGATAAAATCACGACGGGTACAGGATCTATATCTATTCCTATTCCGAATACATCAGGAAATGTGTCTACTATTAATGTAGTGATACCTTTTGAAAGGCAGATTGATGATAAAAGTGTCGAATTTACGGTTGACATCGTTGATTCTAGAATAAATAGTGTTAATTTTTTAGTACCAGCTTTAGATTAATTTGGGAATTGGATAAATAAAGTCTCTCTCCTACAAGGAGAGAGTTTTTCATTTTTCAGGGTTTTAAATCTTCTAAAATTTAAATTCTAGATTCATATCCCCTCTAAAACCATCCTCACTTTTACCTAAACGAGAACTTATAATTAAACCAGAATTAGCACTGGTATAACGAAATATCATCCCATAATTAGGATCTTTTAACTGACTGTCAAATACTTTAGAAGCTGTAGAATAAGAAGAATAGTATGGACCAGTTGCCATAGTCCCTACTTTTTGGTCTTTGAAAACATCATAGGTAGCTTCAACTTTATATGAAGTTTGATCATTAAAAGAGACAGAACTATTAAAATTAAAACCATCTTTATGGGAAAAATTCAACAGTAAAAAGGTGCTAATATCATCTAAGCTAGAAGATTGAACATCAGGATTGAGAATTTTAGGGAAATAACTTAATACTGGATAAAAAGTTATATTAAAATCTGGTTTTACAAATTGAAATACATTACCAACAGAAAGACTTGATAGATTCAAACGATTGGGATTAGTATTATAAGTTAGGGATAAAAAAGGTGAATTAACTATGATACTTTCCCATTGCTGATTTTGGTCATAAAAAGTGTTTTGAAAATCTCCTTTAAGGGCAAATTTTAACATTCCTCCTAGAGAATTTTCTGCTGTAGAATTAGGATTTAAATTACCTAAATTCTGATTAATGACCGGTGCAGAATCAGGAAAAAGATTAAACCACATACCTGTAGATAGAGAATAACTCAAATCATCAATACTTCCAGACATAACTAATTCTACTGCTGGTAAATAAAGATTTCCAGTATAAGAAGATATTGCAATTTCTCTTTGTCGAGACTTACTGAGTTGAATTCTTCCAAAATCGATATCAAAAGTTTTTCCTCCCCCAATTACAGGAACTGCTGTAAACGAATTATTGAGCTTATTATCAAATGCATAAGATTTATCAAATAGAACTTTTCCATCTGAAGTTTCTGCTCGTAAAAAGGTAAAATTAGTTGTTTCAGGAGTATTAATTTGAGTTAAACTAGTAGGAAAATTAATACCTATAAAAGATATTGGACCAAAATTACTAGGACGAACAAAATCTATAACAACCGGAGTTTCATCACTCCAAGGTTGTATGATTTGCTGAAAAAGTTGGACATTTCTTTGATAAAGACCTGTTCTAAATTGCAATAATAAGGAACTGTCTGGAGCGATATTTCCTGAAAAAGTATAACTTCCTGAAACTTGGGCAAGACTACTATTAGTAGTACCATAATTTAGGGTATTATTTAATCTTTCATTCATTTGTTTACGTTGTTGAGATGTGGCTTTTGTTTTCAAAATTGATAAAGGTTTTAAGTTCTGATACTCTCTTTTTGCTTCACCAATAGCTGCATCTAAATCACCAGGACTAATAACACTAAAAGCACTACCTAGAATTAATCCTAGACTAGCATTTGTGGTTTGATTAAAATCTGTATCTTGCCATTGTGCTGTAGTTATAGATAACCCAGGATTAGAGAAAACATTTAAATAATTTAAACTAATTTTCTCTGGATCATATTGTAGCAAAGTGCGGTTTTTTGACCAAGTTAAAGTATATCTATACCAATCTTGAATCTTAAGACCAAATACTGAAGAAGCTGTAAATTCAGGACTTTGTTGCCCAAGATTGTACCACATTAAGGAATTGAGATAATGAAAATCTCTTTGTTCTTTCGTTAAGAAAGGATTGCTAAGAACTTGAAGAATATCATTATTATCAATTTGATTAATTTGTAAAGTTTTAATCCCTGGAAGAGAAGTCATTGAAGACTTAAAAGAATATCCTTGTGTGGTGAAAAAATCACCTAATGTTAGTCCCGCAGCAGTGAGATTTTCACGAGGGATAATACTACCAGCTTCTAATTTGACACCATTATTTAATAAAGGTTGTAAATTGACAGTTGGAAATCCTTGTAAAAATTTGGGTGCATTTGTAGCATCTAAATTGCCAAATAATGAACCTCCTCCTAGTATTTCGTCTGTGGTTGCTTTGCGTGTTTCATTTAGGGGAATAATTTTTTGGAATACACTACCATCAGATCGAGTAATATTCACATTAAAACTGCTATTATCAGGTAAACTAGCTCCTGGAGGTACAACTATTTCCGCAGCACCACTAGTAATATTGACGTTATTTGAATTTTTATCTCCTACTAAATCTGCAAAAGCAGTAGGAATACCAAATGCTGTTTGTACACCCCAAAAAACTGTAGAAACTTTAGCAACTTGTCTGATTTTTTGTTGATAACTATTTCCCTGATAGCTAAAATTTAGATGGTTTCCTTTGGTTTCAATTACAACACGATTGCCATCTAATACCCAATACAATTGTTCTTCGTCAGGATAAAAAGAAACATTAGTTGTTTTTATTAGTGGGTCACTAAATTGTTCTTTTTGCAATACATTTCCTGGCTCAAATTTATCTAAATCAACACCAAAATTTGAATATAAATTAAATTTTGAGGGTTGAAAATTACGAGGATTAATAATTAATTTATCACTTGTATTGACAAAAAATGGATATCTTGACGCACTATTATCTAACAAGTTCCGCATTAAAATTCTCAGAATTTTTTTATTTTCTTCTGGTGTTAATTCTGGTGTTAATTCTGGTATTAATTTTGGTTTATCTTCTGGTTTATCTTCTGGAATAGGTAAAGGAGGTATTTCTTTGGGAATTAAAGTGGAGTTTGGCTGAATTGGAGGTAATTGTGCTTGTTTCTGATCATTTATACTCTGTGCAATTAAGGTTTCATTCTTAAAAACAATCTTTTGATTAGATTTGTATAAATTAAAACTGTTGGAATCTGTTATATTTAAATCCCTTTGCAACAATGTTTGACTATCTAAAATATCATCAGAGATATAGCTAAAATTGTCTTTACAGTTGGAAATATGTCCTTTTAATTCCTGCTGGATATTGGAATTAACTTCTGTAGTCATAGGTATAGACGCAGAATTTTCCAGCTTATTTTCCTGACAATTAAAAGCTGTATCTGGAATATTTTTTGGTAACTGATATTTAGAATCTTGATTAAAATTGATTTCGTTGTTATTTAACTCTTGCTGGGGTGAAAAAGAAATACTACCAACTATTTCTGGACTAGAAAGTGTTGAATTTTCTGACTGAGTATTTACCTCTGTAGGTTCTAGGTCTTTTTCCGCTTGAATATCCTGGTCATTGGTATTGACCCCAAAAAAATCATGTGCTTTTTCCTGTTCCGTTGCTAGGACTTTCGTGGGAAGCAGTAACGACACCCCGAAAGTTACCAATAGTTCAACACTCCAGAAAATATCTTGCTTCTTCATATTCATGGCACTTACACATTAATAAACAGTAGCATCTATAGCTTAAACGAGTTCCTTTGTATAGCTATAGATTTTAAAGAGTCCAACAAACTTACACTTTATTTCTATGGTTAGAGACAAAGCTAAAAAAGGTATAATTAGCCACTCAAAATATTGAGTGATATTTTATATAATAGTGTAAACCATGAAATAAAAAAATACAAGCCAAAAAAAATATAACTTACGCACTGACAATGTAAATCAACGAAAATCCGTCATTTCAGGGTTTTAAGGATTAACGCCCAAATCAATAAATATGGCTTGCAGGTGGCTCAAAAACCCTTATAATAGCTTAAAATAGCTAAAATACAAATATTTTCTAGATTCTATCAATAATAAATTGTGTATTATTTTCTTCTTTTTTTACTTGACAAATATCAAAAATCTTGTGTATACTATCAGACATAGGTTATTGCCTTCTAGTGAAAACCTAAAATATCAGTCTGTATCATTGGAATTTATAGGTCAGTGATTTCTACGGGAATGTTTGACTAAGAGGATTTTTCTTCCATTCCTGAAAACTTGGTCATAGTTCTGTTGTCAAAGGTTGAAAGCCTGTTTTAGAGATTACAGATGATAACAATGTGTAAGTTCTGATTAACCAAATCAAAAAATGTAATCATGAAAACAACGTCTAACAAAGTATTAAAAGCCGCTGCTATTGCTTCTCTCTTAGCAGGTGGTGCGATTGCAGGTTCATTTATCAGTACAGAATCCGCTCAAGCTCAAACAAACACCGTTCAAGCTCAGGATTCTCAATCTAGAGTATCTGGGGCGGTGACTAATACTTTCTCCAATGGTATAGCTAACAGTTTTGCTGCAGAAATCGTATACCCACAGAATAATTATGCCCCTAGCGGTACAGTGTCCATGAATATTAGTTATAGTACTGCCGGCGGAGATGCCAGCAAAGTTGTAATTACGGGTGCAACGATGAGTGGTCCTGTAACCACATATAGTGCAAGCACGGTCGAAGCGGCTACCGCTCGTGCAATTGACGGTGCAAGGACTGCTAGTCGCTTTGATGACGTTAATGGTATCGTCAAGTCTTGGCGTGATTCTAATCGCTTGGACTAGTGAAATAAAGTCGGCGATTCCTACTCATTAAAAAGACTAGAAGGAATCGTCAACTAGCTTTATGGAGCATAGGTCAAGGAAATTAATGCCCTATTCTCTATATTTATTCCCCCGGCTTCAACTGGGGGACGAGTTAATTTTATTCTGAATTGGAACTAATGTCTACTATCTTTGCTCCAGACTTGAAGACTTGAGTTGGGAAATATTTGAATAGTTTAACCCTGAGGTCTCCCAACAATGAACACCAACTGTATCCAGACATCAAAAGCATCTGTCATTATACTTTTGTTGACAGAGGTAGCAGTTACCAGCTTATTTATTACTGGGAAACCTGCTCACGCTCAGTTTATCAGTAATAATTCCCAGCCTAGAGCTTATGTGGCCATTACTCATATTTTATCGGATGGTACAATCAATAATTTTACATCCGAAATTATATTTCCCCAAGATTCTATTAGCACTAATGGTAATCTGACAATAAAAATTATCTATGGTTCTGTAGATAATAATTTTAATCAGGTAGCAATTATGAAGGAACATACGAATGATGAAACGGTAAATTATACAGATAAAACCATTCAAGCTGCTATTGTTAATAACATTGATACTGCTATTAATGATCATAGCTTAGATGATATTGGGGATATTGTTAAATCATTGCAAAGTGGTGGTTCTTCTGCTCTAGATTAATTGTATTTTTAGAAGTTATAGGATATGGTGAGCAAAAGCTTAACTAATACTAATAATAAATACAATTTTTACCTGACAAAAGTTAAAAATTAAAGGGCTATTTTATTCAGATTTCTCTGATGATTGTTTTTGCAAGTTTTTAGATAAATTATCAATGTTTAGGGGTTTTTATGATTATTTTCTGTGGTGGAATGACTAATGATTTGAGAAGTCTAGCTTACGAACTTTGCCAAACTTTACTAACTCAAATAGATAAAAACAATATTCAAGGAATTATATGTAATACTGCATCTGAAATAGATGCTTATTGTCAGCTTTCAGAAAAATCCTCATCAGTAACACTAATTCAATATCAAATTCCCTCAAAACTAGTTTTAGAGAAAATCCAGCAAGATGAAGCTAAGAGTATTTATCTACATCAAAACCCCCGGGAAATTTTAGCCGCTGTCATTGCTTCCTTAGAAGATAAAGTAACATTTGAATCTAGTTTTGTCAATCTTTGGCAACAATATCAAGAACAATGGTTTCCTGATAGTGATCAAACTTTATTAATTTGTAGAAAAGAATTAATTTCAGAACCATATTTAGAAATTTTTAAATTAGCAAAATATTTAAAAATTGAACCTACAGAATCTGAAATTGAGTTCTTATTAAAGAAGTACGTCTTACCACAACCAGAAAAGGTACTGGACTGGACAGAAATTCTCAGTTCCGAGCAATGTTTAATTATTGAAACGTTGCTAAAACCATTACTAATGCAATTTAATGATGAAGATGAATTTACTATAGCTCAAAGATTAGAACAAGATTTAGCAGCAATGCAATTAGAACCACTGCTCATCCAAATTGATAAAATCATTGGTGAATTTAGCAAACTAAAAACGGAATTAAGGGAGCAATTTTATGAATCAATTGATCAATATCTGATCACTGTTTTAACTGCAATAGGGCGGTTACATGAAGCTGGGGAAGTTTGCCACTTAGTAGGAACAGCCCTAACTTTACAAAATGACTTACAATTAGCAGAAAAATGGTATTTACGCGCTCTGAATATCCAACCTCAGTTAGCCAAATCTTACTATAATCTGGGTTTTGTCTATGAACAGGAGGATAATTGGGAAAAAGCTATTGATCATTATAATCATGCTATTAAAATTACCGGGAATTATACTAAGGCTTACTATCGCTTAGGATTGATTTTTAAACGTCAAAAGCAGTTTAATGAAGCTATAGATCAATTTTCCCAAGTCTTGCAATTAGATGCAGATCATCAGGGGGCTAAATTCAATTTAGCTTTACTTTGGCAACAGGGAAAAGGTACAGATTTAATTCAAAATTTGCTAGGAGAAAAAGACCTGGAATTGTTGCCTCATTTGACAGAAGAAATAAACGATACCGGGGCAATACTGGTGCGGGAACGGAAATTTGAAGAAGCAAAAATCTATTTTAAATCTCTGATTGAGCTAGATCCAGATTGTGTTTTGGCTTACTATAATTTAGGTTGTATTTTTCAACATCAAAACCGCTATTCAGAAGCAATTACTTCCTATCTTAAGTCTTTAAAAATTAATGAAAATTACATTGATTCTTTAAAAAATTTAGGTTATGTTTACTATAAAAATGGACAAGCAGATTTAGCCCAAGAATGTTTCCAAAAAATCCTGCAATTAAATCCTAACCATAGCGAAACTTATGAACTTTTAGGATTTATTGCCGGTGAACAAGGAAAATTGTCAGAATGTATTAGTCTGTTAAATGAAGCCCTGAAAATTAATCCTAATAATCCTAAACTACATTCTTGTTTTCTGTTTAATTTATCTTCTCTTGTCAGTTTTACACCTCAAGAGATATTAGATTCTGCTAAATTGTGGTATCAACAGCAAGTAGTTAGTCAATGGTTACCAACCCTAACTACTCACTCTAATAATAAAACTCCACACCGTCGTTTACGCATTGGCTATATTTCCCCTGATTTTAAGAGACATTCGGTAAGTTCATTTATTAAACCTGTTTTTCAACACCATGACCGCACCCAGGTTGAGGTTTTCTGCTATGGAGAAGTCAAAGAACCGGATACAATTACAGAGGAAATTATAGATATCTGCGATGCTTGGCGTTCTACTGTTGGTCTTGCAGATTTACAAGTAGCGGAGTTAATTCGAACAGACCGCATAGATATTCTCGTTGATTTAGCAGGGCATACAGCAAATAACCGGATGATGGTCTTGGGGATGAAACCAGCGCCGATTCAAGTTATATATTTAGGTTATTTTGCTACTACAGGTTTACCGACAATTGACTACTGGATTACTGATCAAGTTCTGCATCCTGATGATACAGAGGAAAAAACCAGCGAAACTATATGGCGTTTACCCCGTTGCTATGTAGGTTATGAACCTCTGAAAAATGCCCCGGAAATTACTGAACTTCCTAGCAAAAAAACGGGAATTTTCACTTTTTCATCTTTCAATAATTTACGCAAACTTACACCAGAAACTTTTGCGCTGTGGATTGAAATACTCAAAGCAGTTCCTAATTCTCGCTTGGTGTTAAAATGCGCTAGTTCTGATGTATTCAGTCCCTTAATTACTGAAAAAATCCAAACTCCCTTTGTGGAACAAGGTATTGATCCTAAACGCATCTTCTTATATGGTGCGTTTGCTACTGATGAAGAGCATCTAGATCTTTATAATCAGGTTGATTTGCATTTGGATAGTATACCCTATACGGGATGTACTACGACTTGTGAGGCCTTGTGGATGGGAGTACCGACATTAACCCTAGCAGGGACTCGGAAAATGGAGCGCATGAGTGCTAGTATTCTCCACAGTGTTGGTTTAGACGATTGTATTGCTAATAGTGCCGTCGAGTATGTTCAAAAAGCGATCGCATTAGCGCAAAATCCAGATTATCTCCAATCTTTACGTTCAAATATGCGGGAAAGAATGCAGCATTCTCCTTTGTTGGATGTGAAAAACATCGCCAGCACTTTAGAAGCAGCTTATCGCCAAATGTGGCAGATTTATATTGAAAACACCACAATATCTAACAGCGAAAATCTCCCTAATCATGCTTCTCTCTCGGTGGAATTAGAACCCGCTGATGCTGTTAATTATTATCAACAATATATCGAAAATCATCCTGATGATGCTCAGGGATATTATCATTTAGGTCAAGCTTATCAAGCCTTGGATGAGGTGGAAAATGCTATTTCATCTTATTTGCAATCTCTGGTTATTAATCGCGGTTCTACTGCGACATATCAAGCTCTAGGTCAGCTTTTAGAGGAACAGGAATTAATAGATCAGGCTGAAAAATATTATCGCTGTGCACTGTTATTAGAACCTGATAATAGTGAAATTCGACAAAATTTAAAATGTTTTTTGCAACAGTATTATCCTCAACCTACTAATAAAATTATTCCAATTTCTCACAAAAATGGTAATAATTCTGAACAGCTTAAATATTTTAAATTCACTGAGATTGATCCTCATGAATGCTTGGTGGAAATTGAGGGGGGAATTAAAGTATGTGTTAAGAATGATCTAAACAGTCTGACAACTTATGTTTTACTAGAACAGGGTGATTGGTTTGAGCCAGAAATGGAGTTTATTCGTAAACTGATTACACCAGGAATGGAGATTTTAGATATTGGTGCTAATCATGGAGTTTACACTTTAACTATAGCTAATTTACTTCAAAAACAAGGTAAAATTACAGCTTATGAACCTGCCAGTTCCGTTGTTTCGTTATTGCGAAAAGGTGTAGAAGCTAATGGTTTTACAAATATAGAGATAGTCAATGCTGGCTTATCAGATTGTGAAGGTGAGGCAACTTTATTTTTATCAACAAATAGTGAACTAAATTCTTTACAGCCTGATAATTTATCTCAACAACAAGAAATTATTAAACTGCTAAACTTGGATCAAGAATTAGCAATGCGTAACTGGCAGAAGATTGACTTTATTAAGTTAGATGCAGAAGGAGAAGAAGCCAAGATTCTCACAGGTGGGAAAAGATTCTTCCTTGAGCAATCGCCATTAATTATGTTTGAACTCAAGCATGGCAAACATATTAATATGCGGTTAATTCAGCTATTTAAAAATCTAGGTTATGAAATTTACTACTTAATTTCTAGTCTAGGTTGTTTAGTTCCTTTTGATGTAAATCAGCCAGTAGATGGCTATCAATTAAACTTGTTTGCCTGTAAGTTAGATCGATCTCAACAACTAGCAGAACGTAGTTTGTTAGTAACACAAATTCCAGAAAAATCCCTACTCCCAAAACCATCCTATTGGTTAGAAGCAATAGCAGCTTTAAATTATGCAACTCCTTTCCTTAATCAGTGGCAAGAATACGTAATGGTTGCCAATGCTGATAGTCGAATTTATTTAGAAGGGCTGAATTATTTTTTTCTAACCAAAACAGTGAATCTTTCTCCAGGAGAAAAATTTGCGTCTTTAGAACATTCTTTTAAATGTATTCAGGAAGCTGTTAAAACTCAAGCTTCGTTCACTAGATATTGTAGTTTAGCTAGAGTAGCGGCAGAGTTAGGGAAAAGACAAATTAGTGTAGAAATACTTGAAAAATTAATTACTAATATCAATTCTGGTAGATTAATTAGGGTTAATGAGCCTTTTTTGCCTGTGAGTCAGCAATATGATGATCAGATATTTAACAATAATCTGCAAGACTGGTTTTTAGTAAGTATTGTCGAAACCTGCGAAAATAGACGCGTTTTTTCGTCTTATTTCTCAGCTAAACAATCGGTATCTTCACTCAATCAAATTATTCATAAACCTTTCCATAGTCATAAATCAGAGGTGCGATTACTTCTCGCTAACAAACGACTTGACGGATAAATGGGATGAAGTTAAACTGTACTGTATTTAGTTTGTATAATTCTAGTGAGTAAGATGCCCGCACCACAAAGTTCAAGTAAATTCTGGTTATCAAATTTAGCTGCGTAACAGCTTAGTAATGCAACATTATTAAAGATTTTGGTGCGTAACGCTATCATGATTCTACAGCATAAGGAATAATCTCTGGAGTGTAGAACATGAAATCTCTAATTTCAACTTTCACCCAAAATTTAGATTTTTCCGAATCGGAAATAACAGCAATACTTTCCACACCCTTAAATGAGGTGCTAAATTCACCGGCTTTGAAACAAGAATTAGACAGTTTAGATATTAGCTTACTCAAAAAAACCTTACCTACAGCCGGTGCAGTTTTAGCTGAACATTTACCACTTTTTTATGATTGGTTAAAAAATGAATTAGGTGTACAAAATGTTCCCGATAGTCCAGATCATACAACAAAATGGGTAGTTGGTTTTCTCAATAATCAAGAAAGTATCAATCATCTGGTTGAATTACATCGTCCCGTACCGCACAAAGCTTTAGAGCAAGCCGTTCCTCGGTTAGTGGGCTTATTTGATGGTGTCGAAGATGAAAAAGTTCGTCAAGCATGGGAAAAAGCAGTTGCCGCACTTTGTTTAGTTTTAGTTGTCGATGCTCGTGAACAGGAAAAACTGAGTAATTAAAATGTAACGTTGATATTGAGTTAGGTACAAATTATGCGGGCAAGATGCCCGCACCACAGGAGTTTTATGATTAATATCTGCAATCAATACATGGTCCATTTCCTGCTTTGTTGGGTTTCATGCTTCAACCCAACCTACAAATCAAGGCTTTTTTCAATTTGGACAAGGTATTGTTCATAATAACGGAAACTGCTATAAATCCTGATTTAGACTTAAAGTGCTGGACGATGTTGAATCCAAGGGTTAGCGGCTTCTAATTGGGCTGCTAGACTAATTAAAGTGGACTCGGCTGCCGGTTTACCAATTAACTGCACACTCAAGGGTAAACCATTGCTATCGAAACCCATAGGAACGGCTATAGCAGGTAATCCAGTAGCATTGGCGACAGGGCAAGGTGCGACCCAGTTGGCAATTTTAGCAAATGTCTCCTCTGGACTCAAATCCGCCCATGCACCGACCCGAATCGGAGAATGTAAATAAACTGGTAATACAAGTACATCTATTGTATTAAAAAATGCGATAATTTTCCGGGAGGCAATTTGCATTTGGGAGAGTGCTTGCAGATATTCCGCTACAGAACCATTTTTTGCTAATAACCAGCGGTTCAGGGGTTGCAATGCTTCCGCAGGGATTCTGGCCGCTGCTATTCCCGCTTGCCAAACTGCTTTAAATGGTTCGATTAAAGCACTAAAATCTGGACATTTTTCCGTAACTTGGTGTCCAAATTCTGTTAATAACTGGATGGTTGTTAATACCCCTTGTGTACAGTTAGCGTCCGCTTCTCCAAAGGGCATAATACTGGTACTAAAGGCAATTTTCAAAGTATCTAATTTAACTTGAGTCGCAGCGAGAAATGATGGTTGCGGATCTGGTAGCCAATAAGGATCACCTGTAACATAGCCAGAGATAACATCTAACATGGCTGCTGCATCAGCTACCGTGCGGGCTAGTGGACCGTCAACTCCAATACCTCCCAAGCGATCGCCTATAGGGGCTTTAGTGACTCTTCCCCTTGTCGGTTTAATACCAATGACACCACAACAAGCCGCTGGTCCACGGACTGAGCCACCACCATCTGAACCTTGAGCGATCGCACTTAATCCCGCTGCTACGGAAGCTGCTGCACCACCACTAGAACCACCTGGAGTATATTCTAAATTCCAAGGGTTTCTCGCTGGAGGAAACCCTACAGGTTCGCTGTAAGGATAAGAACCTAATTCGGATGTTGCGGTTTTACCAAGAATAATAAATCCTGCTTGTTTAATTTTCGTAACTACCCCATCATCATGATTGGCAATATTATTTAATAGTAGTGAATTTCCGTAGGTGCAAGTAACACCTGCAACGGCACTTAAGTCTTTAATGGAAATTGGTACACCAAAAAACGGCGGTAATTCGGATGTTGTTGTCAATAATTCCGTTTTGTGTTTAGCATCAGCGATCGCTAAGTCTGCTGTAATTGTAAAATAACTACCTAATTGAGGATTTAAGCGTTCAATTCTTTCTAAATATATTTCTATCAACTCTAAAGGCGACACCTCCCGCAGACGGATTAATTTTGCTAACTCTAAGGCTGGAGTAAAAGCTAAATCGTTATTATTCATAATATAAATCTGCTAATTTAACCTGCTATCTTACCAGGATTTGTGAGAATTATCCCCCCATAACTTACTTATGCTATTTAACACAGGAAAGGTAGTTAATCAGGTGACAGTGTTATTAGGCACATATCTAGCGGGCAAGATGCCCGCACCACAAGAGTTTTATGATTCAACTATGATTCAACTTTGTACCTAATCTTCAGTGGAAAACGCTGTATATGCGATTCTGGTACATTTGCATTTACTTTTGCTAATCTTGAATATACTCCTTTCCTGAAACTAAAGCAATTTCAGCGCGAACAAGTTCTCTACCTAGATAAGCTGCATGATCTAGTAAAGTTACAGGACAATTTAGCGTTTCTTCAAAAATCTTAATACAGATTTCTTTAGCTGTCCGTCCGCTAAATAAAGTTCTGTGGGTTCTTTCCACCTTACCGCGAACAGGAATTACTTCACCTGTTTCTGGATTTACGGCCAAACCACGTTCATTAATGATATTAGTGAAGTGCTTGGCATAAATTAATCTTTCATGTTGGTCTATGTAGATAATAAAATAACCGTTGGGGTCAAGATCAATATGACGGTGAGAAAGTTGATTATCAATTGCGGTCAAATCTTCAAGTAGTAAATCCATAACCATTGTAAAAACTAAATTTCTAGAACCAGTATTTTTAGATTACATCTTTAGTGTAATTCTTGTGTGATGTTTTTCGGAAATATGTAATATGCAGATGCCTAACTTTTAAAAAAAATCGGGCTTCTATTTCCTGCTACTTAAAGGGTAACTCTGCATTAATGGTATCAATTTCTTTTTGTTCCATCTGATTTACTTCCCGAACCCAAGGCAAAATAATTTGTCCTAAACGGTTATTGTAAAAGCGGTGAAGACTGTAATTAGAAGTAGCAGGAAAACCTCGGCGTTTTTTATGTTTACCACCAGCGCCGGGGTCAAAATTTTGGATACCATGAGCGATCGCCCATTCAATTGGTGCATAATAACAAGCATCAAAATGTAAACAATCTATGTCTTGAAAACTCCCCCAATAACGTCCATATAGTTTGTCTTCTTTAAATAAACAAAAAGACATTCCTACAGGTTGATGAGAATTTTCTTGATCATAAGCCGCAAAAAATACAACCCGATGTCGATAATTATAATCTAATTGTTCAAAAAATTGCTTAGTTAAATACTTACTCCCCCACCAGCCAAACTTATCACAAGTATCAGCATAGAAATCATACATTAACGAAAACAGAGAATTAGGAATTTCTTGACCTGTTAATGCTTGCAGTTTTAAACCTGCCTTTTCCACAGATTTGCGTTCCCGTTTAATATTGCGTCTTTGATTCGCATTAAATCCAGTGAGATAATCATCAAAAGTTTGAAAATCAGCATTTTCCCAAATATAACTATGATGTAGCCAAGTTGTAAAACCCTGACGTTCTAAAATTAGTCGCCATTGTGGATCAACATAGAGAAAATGACAGCCAGAAATGCGATATTTCACACAAAAACTATCAATTTCATGAAGCATTAAAGCTGTAATTTCTTCCTCATCTTCTCCTGGAGCAATTAAAAAGCGATAACCTTCAGCGGGCGTGAATGGTGTCATTCCCAGGAGTTTAGGATAATATTCTATGCCCAAACGAGAAGCTAATTCTGCCCATTGATGATCAAAAACAAATTCCCCCTGGCTATGTCCTTTTAAATATAATGGAGCAGCCCCAATTAAAGTTCTATCTCGCCATAAAATCAAGTGATTTGGCAACCAACCAGCATTAGCTGTAGCACTTTGGGATATTTCTAAATTGTTCAACCAATCCCATTCTAAAAAAGGCGTTTTTAGCGGCATTGCTAAGGCATCCCAAGCAGTTTGGGGAATATCGGCGATTGTGTGTGTCCAAACGAGAGAATATTGAGGTTTGTGTTCTTTAAACATTGTATATTTGTCCTGTAATTTTAGGTTTTAGATTTACTGCTGACTCCTTGCCGAGTGTAGACCCTGCACCTCTAGCGAATTATCCTATAGTGCAAAAATACTTCTTGCTCAACAGTGAATACTTCTAGTAATTGTAACTTAGGAGCAACATCAGATAAAAATCCTATCCCTTCCACAGGTGAAAGAGCCATACTACCACCTAAAATTAGTGGACAAATAGTCAGCCAGATTTCATCAATTAAATTAGATTCTAGGAAAGATGCCACTAATTTTCCTCCTCCTAAAATAGCTAAACGGGTAATTTGTAAACTGGATAAATATGTTAAAGCAGCCAAAAGATCAATTTCTCCTGTAGGATTTTCAAATACTAAAACTTGCTCAAATTCTGATCTTTCTTGCCAAAAATAAGCCCCCAGAGAGGTTGTAAGTAACCAACGTCTTACTGGTTGTTGGAAAAATTTAATGTCCGGATTCAGGTTAGCCGAACGAGAAATCACTATATGGACTGGTTGGGGATGCTTATTTACTTCTTTTCTTTGTTGCAAGAGTATTGTCTCTGAGATGGTCATTGTTGTATTGTAGGCACGAAGAGTACCAGCACCAAATAAAACGGCATCAGAAATAGCAATTTGTTTCTCCAGGTGGGCTTGATCGACTACTGAGCCAAATCGAGCGGGTGCTTGCCTAAAATCCGCTATTTTGCCATCAGCACTCATGGCTAAAACTACTGTGGTATGGGGACGATATTCGATCATGGGGTTAATTTTTTGAGGGAGTTTATAGTATTAATCTTAATGTGCAACATACGGTTTATTAATTTTAAATTTTAAATTTTTACCTGCTTTCTATTTTTTTAATTAGAAGTTTATATGAATATGCAATTTATCATCAACTAATAAAATGTCTCCTTTCGCTAATGTAATTTTGTCTTTTTGTTATTGTAGTTTGCAGATGAGAAGTGAGACAAACAATGGCTAAATCTAGTCAATCGTCATTTCGACGAATTTTAGTAACAAGAATCCTACTAGTATTTGTCCCAGTTTTATTACTAGGGGAAATGGTTGCCCTGAATAAAGCTCGTTCTAGTCTGTTAAATACGGCTCAACAAAACTTAACAGAAAGTGCAGTTAACAAGGGAGAAAAAATTATTGATGATATTGCAGGTTTACGCTCTAATTTAATTACTGCTAGTCAAACAAAAGTAATTCAATCTGGCTCATCTGTAGAAATTCAACAATTTCTTAAACAACTAAAAAAACAACTACCAACTCAAATTGATTGTTTACAAGTTACCCGAATTAAAAAGGGTGAAATAATTGCCAGTAGTTGCGGTAATCAAGAAATTACTCCATCAGATTTATCTCCTGACATTGATAATGTTGATATTCAATTCATATTACCACGTCCATCTGGAAAAACTGGTAAAAAAGACAAACAAAATCAATTACAGTTATTTTTATCAGTTCCTGTTGCTAATCAACGTGGTAATTTAGCTTACCGATTAAGCATTAAAACCACATTATATCAGCAAAACCCCAATCATCCAGGCTCGTTAACAGGTTTTTTGGTAGTTATTGCTGAAGATGGTAAAATTTTAGCTCATCCATTTCCAGAAAGAATCGGTACTAATATTAAAGATTATGCTGACGTAGAAAGAATGCAAGCCATAGTTAAAAATGCTTTATCTGGAAGCAATAATTCTAGTAATTTATCCTTTATAGAAGCACAGGAATTAGTTGCAGGTTTTACAGCTACTACTAAACCTGTAACTACAAAACCACCACAAAGATGGATTATATTGGCAGTTACAACTGTAAAAGATGCTCTATTTGGTTTAGAAGAAATTAAACTAATTCTCATTGTTTTAACCGTTGGTTTAATTGGTGCTAGTTTATTAGCCTCATTTTATTTAGTTCCTTATTTAGCCGGTCCCATAGAAGAACTGCGCGACTATGCTGTTAATCTCCATAGCCACCATGCGGCACAACCCATACCGCGCAATTTCAAAATTCGGGAATTTAATCAATTAGCTCAAGCATTAGATCAAATGGTGGAAAGACTAAAAGATTGGGCTGAAGAATTAGAAATTGCTTGGAAAGAAGCTAAGTCAGCTAACCAAATAAAAAGTCAATTTTTGGCCACAACTTCCCATGAATTAAGAAACCCATTGAATATTATTATTAACTGTGTACGCTTAGTACGTGATGATTTATGTGATAGTCGAGAAGAAGAATTAGAATTTCTGACAAAAGCCGATGATACAGCAATTCATTTATTAGGAATAATCAATGATTTGCTGGATATTTCTAAAATAGAAGCTGGTAAACTGTCTGTAACTATAGTACCTTTAGATTTACGACAATTATTATTAGAGGTAATTAACTTACAATCAGTTAATATCCAACACAAAGGACTACAATTAATTTGTGATATAGGTGATAAGCCTATTCCTGTAAAATCAGATGCTATTAAACTTAAACAAGTGCTAATTAATATTATTAGTAACGCCAATAAATTCACCAATGAAGGTAGTATTCAAATTACCACAAATATTAATTACAATAATCATTATCCTCATGTTATAGTATCAATTAAAGATACAGGTATTGGTATTGACCCTGCAGAACAAGGTAAACTATTTCGTCCCTTTGTTATGGTTGATGGTACAACTACCCGCAAGTTTGAAGGAACTGGATTAGGTTTAGCAATTTCTCGGAATTTAATTGAACTCATGGGTGGTAAAATTACCCTAGAGAGTTTAGGTTTAAATCAAGGAACTACAGTAATTATTCAATTACCATTGACTGATTTGGCTTTATTGCCTAATGCGGAAAAAAAAGATATTATCAGTAATGGAGTTAGAAGTTAATCACTTCTCTTTGATATCCTCCCCTAACAGTAAATTAAAATTACAACCTTCCTAAAATGAAACAATTTTTCCCAAGTATTTTTGTGATGACAACTTTATTAATAGCTCCTGGTTGTTTATCAAATACTAAATCTCCTAAAAGCGAAGTTTCACCTAGTATGATGATGAATCATGATGGAAATTCCATGAATGAACATGAAGGACATTCAATGGAAAATATGCATCATACAAATAATTCACAAATAACTACCAAAGTTAAATTAACTGCTCCGCAAAAATTAGCTCCCAATCAACCGATTAACTTAGTTATTGATATTCAAGACTCCACTGGAAACCCTGTCAATAAATTTGAAATTTTCCAGGAAAAACTAATGCACTTAATTGTTGTTAGTGATGATTTACGATTTTTTGATCATATTCACCCAGAATACAAAGAAAAAGGGCGTTTTGAAGTAACTGCAAATTTTCCAGAATCAGGAAATTATACACTTTTTAGCGATTATAAACCTACTGGAAATAAGGAAATTGTATCATTAATGAATATTACCATTCCCGGTACAATTCCTTTGCCAAAAAATTTAGAAAAATTCACCAAAACTAAAATTATCGCAGATACTAAAGTCAATCTCAATATATCCACACCAAAAATCAAAGCTGGTCAAGAAATTAAACTAACTTTTGATCTAAAAGACCAAAAAAATCAACCAATTAAAGATCTACAACCATATTTAGGTAAAAAAGGACATTTAGTAATCATTAAAAGTTCATCTCCCCTAACAGCATCTGATTATATCCATGCTCACGCGCTCGAAAATTCCATAGATGGAAAAATCGAATTTTATACCAAACTCCCCAAACAAGGAACATATAAAATGTGGGTACAATTTAACCGCAATGGACAAGTTAAAACCGCAGATTTTTGGGTAAATGTAGAATAAAAAAATATTACTTTCCTCAATTAAAATCGTAAATTGGGTTAAGCGAAAGCACAACCCAACAATAACTTTAATAATTTAAAATAACTAATTAATTTTTATCTTGGCTTTTTCCACTTGATTAAAAAATCAGTATATAAGCCATATCATATTTTGTGAAATTTGTACACACCTTGTAGGAAGATGAATGGAAATCATATAAGGTTTAAAGTATTGATATATGGTAAACACCTGGTATATATAAAGGCTTGGCTAACACCCAGGCCTTTTTTTGTTTAAAAGGTAGTAGGAATCAGGAGTAAAATTTTATATAGATTATTATTCGCAACATCAATATGTATTTTGGTCATGACTTATCATATTTAGAGTAATCTGTATACATTCCATAGGTAGATGATATGTGGCTAGAGTAGCACTAAATTAGTTGAGTACGTTGTTAAGCACAGCAATTATGGAGGTTTGGTACTATAACCAAACCTTTTTTTTCACCCCAAAATAAAATTGATTGTTTTATAACAAACAAAGCGGTGATGATATAAGTTATAGCCTTTTCTAGTCTAATAAGGTACAAAGTCATCTGTGATCATCTGCGGTTATCTGCGTTTAGTTCTAACTGTTTGTACAGCACTTGCATGGGAATACGTCAAACTTTGGTATTGTTACCTTTATTTTGAGGTTTCCCCTTCTTTTTTGCTACTCCAACTCACATAAGGCGTATTATATAAAAATAGTGTCATAACTGGTTAAAATAGAAAATAAATCTATTGCACTATTAAAATGATACCAGAATCAAATATTGAAGATGTTCAAGAACCAATTACCAGCGCACCACCGGAAGTTAAGCAAATTATCGAGAAGGTCTGGAGATTGGAGAAAAGTCGGTTAGATAGAAAGAGCAAAGGTCATATTAATGATGATATTCTCACTATTGTGAAGGAAGCGGTACAATGAAGCTAACTTCGATTAAATTATGTAATTTTCGTTCATTTTACGGAAAAACACCAGAGGTAACTTTAGCTGGTGGAAATGTTCGCAATACGACGATGATTTATGGTAGTAATGGCGCAGGTAAAACCAGTATTTTGAATGCGTTCACTTGGGTTTTGTATGAGAAATTTAGTGCGGCTTTTGCGTCAACTGAACAGTTAGTAAATAAACGTGCAATTGCGGAATCTGAACCTGGTCAACCTGTGGAATGTTGGGTAGAAGTTGGTTGGGAACATGAAGGTAATCGTTATCGTGCTACTCGTGGTTGTCGGGTTTATAAAAATGAAAGTGATGTTATTGAAGCTGGGAAAACTCAGTTAAAAATTCAAGTTGCTGGAGATGACGGAAAATGGTATTTTCCTATTCAACAAGCTGAGGAAATTATTACTCAGATTTTACCATTAAGTTTACATCAATATTTTTTCTTTGACGGTGAACGCATTGAAGAAATTGTCCGTTCTAATAATAAAGCGGAAATTTCTGAAGCCATTAGAACTTTTTTAGGTGTGGAAGTAATCGAACTTTCTATTAAACACTTAAAAGACGCTAAGAAGTCTTTGGAAACTGATTTAAAACATATTGGTGATCCGGAAACAAAACAGTTATTAAATAAGCAAGAAAAGCAAGAATTAGAAATTGAAAACATTAATAAACGTCAAACGGAAATAAATCAAGAATTAGAATATCAACAGACTTTTAAAAAGGAGATTAGTAATAAATTACGAGAATTGAGTGCTGTCAAGGAATTACAGGAAAGAAAGCAAAGTTTAGAATCTCAAAAAAATAGTTTATTGCAAGAGTTGAAAAAAACAAAGGAGAATTTAAAAAAGGTTATTTCCGCACGGGGTTATACTGTTTTGTTATCGGAAACTACAGCTAAATTTCGGGAAATATTCACAGATTTAAAACAACGAGGTGAATTAACTGCGGGAATTTCACAGGAATTTGTCAATGATTTACTTACTTCTGGACGTTGTATTTGTGGTGCGGATTTAAGAGAAGGAACTCATACTCATTTTCATGTTAAGAATTTAATGAAAAAAGCAGGTTCTTCAACTGTGGAAGAAACCGCAATTAGAATGAGTGCACAAGTTGATGAAATTGATAAACAAGCGCTTGGATTTTGGGAAGAAGCAGATAGAGAACAAGGACGAATTCAACAGTTAAAGGAAAATCTCGATCAAGTTGAACTGGAATTAGCTAATATTCAGGAACAACTACGAAAAGATCCCAATGAGGAAATTAGTGGTTTACAAAAACGTCTTGATGAAATTGAAGCTAAAATTGATGAATTAAATCGAGAACAGGGTGCAAATCGACAGGAACTTTCTCATCTAAAAGCAGCTATTGATGCTTTAATAAAACAAATATCTAAGCAAAAACAAAATGAGGAAAAACAATCTTTAGCACAGCGTCGCATTAATGCTACTCAGGATGCAATTGAACGGTTATCGGAAGTTAAAAACCGTCAAGAAAATCAATTTCGTCTCCAATTAGAACAGCGGGTACAGGAAATATTTTCAGATATTTCTTTTACTCCCTATATTCCCAAAATTAGCGAAAAGTATGAATTAAGTTTAGTGGAAAATACGACGGGAATTGAAGCACCAGTCGCAGCTTCTACGGGAGAAAATCAAATTCTCAGTTTATCTTTTATCGCTAGTATTATTGATAAGGTGCGCGACTGGAGTGAGAGACGAAAAATGATGATGGTTCCTGATAGTAGCACTTTTCCTATTGTCATGGATTCTCCTTTTGGTAGTTTAGATGCTAATTCTCGTCGTCACATTGCGCGAACTATTCCTAAGTTAGCAAATCAGTTGGTTGTGTTGGTAACTAAGACTCAATGGAGGGTAGAAGTTGAGGAGGAAATTGCTGATAAGATTGGGAAGGAATATGTTTTGGTTTATTATTCTTCTAAACCTAATTGTGAACAGGATTTTATTGAGTTAGGTAGGGAAAAATATTCTTTGGTTCGACAGAGTTTGAATGGTTTTGAATATACTGAAATTGTTGAGGTTGAATGAGGATTTTTTTCACGCAGAGTCACAGAGAGGAGGAACGGAGTTATGGTTGTTAGTTCTTTAAGTTTGGTTACTGATAGTTGGGTAAAGGTAAGTTGGGATGAGTTTATGGAGGTTGCTGAACATTCTGATTATCAGCAAGGAAGATTTTATTTTTATCAAAATTATATGAGGGTAGAAATGTTACCAGTTGGTTTTCGTCATGGCCGTTATAATTCGATTGTTTCTAAGGTGGTGAGTTTATTTGCTACTCTCAAGAATATCAAAATTGTTGAAGCTACTAATACCAGCTTTAGAAAAATAGGTGAAAGTGAATGTCAACCTGATTTAGCTTTTTATATTGGGGATAAAATCAAATTTCCGCCTTTAAATAATTCTCCTGTCAATATTAATGAGTTAGCAGCGCCTACTCTAGTGGTAGAAGTTGCTGCTGCTTCTATTAATGATGATTTAGGTTTTAAACGATTACTTTATGAACGGTTGGGGGTAAGGGAATATTGGGTAATGAATGCTAATAATAATGATATTATTGCTTTTGAAATTATTGACGGGGGTAGTAGGAGAATTGAGGAGTCCAAGGTTTTACTAGGTTTACAAATAGCTATTGTTCAGGAAGCTATTCAACGCAGTTTAACTCAAGATGATGGTGAGGTTAATCGCTGGTTGTTGCAAATTTTTAGTTAATTTATTTTACGGAAATTCAGGAGGTAAATGTTATGGTTGCTAGTTCGGATACAAGTTATATGAGTCCTTCGGAGTATTTGGAGTGGGAGGAACAACAAGATATTAAACACGAATATATCAATGGTCAAGTTTTTGCTATGACTGGGGGAACTATTCCTCATACTACTATTGCTTTAAATCTAGCTTCTGGGTTGAAAAATCATTTGCGGGGTGGTAATTGTCGTCCTTTTATGGCTGATGCTAAAGTAGGTATATCGGAGAATGGTCCGTTTACTTATCCTGATGTTGTTGTTAGTTGTCACCCTAAAGATAAAAAAGCGATTAATTTTATTCAATTTCCTAGTTTAGTTGTTGAGGTGCTTTCTCCGAGTACGGAAGCTTATGATAGGGGGGGTAAGTTTCAGTTATATAGACAGATTCCAACTTTACAGGAATATGTTTTAATTAGTGCTGATAAGGTGGGTTTGGATTGTTTTCGGTTGAATGATAGGGGTTTATGGGAGTTACATCCTTTTGTTGAGGGTAATGAGGTATATTTGGTTAGTGTTGATTTTAGGTTTCCTCTTTCTCTGGTTTATGAGGATGTTTTTTGATTTTTTTCTCTCGCAGAGGTGCGGAGGGGAGGGTGATTATGTGGTATTAGTAAGTTAGGTTTGGTTTGTGATGTTAAGGGTGTGTATTTTATAATTATGGCGGAAACTGGTAGAATCAGGGTTGCTAAGGATAAGGCTGAGTTGGTGAAAAGTTTAACTTCTGCTGATGGGGGAACTGGTCCTTTTCAGACTTTTGCTGATGTGATTGTTTTTGCTGCTGCTTTGGGTGTAAAGCATAAAAAGCGTATTCCTTTGGGGGAAATTTCTAAACGTGAACCTGCTCCAATTCGGTTAGAAGTTTTCGCCGTATCTGGATATGATATTTTAATTAAATTAATTGCGTTCACAGAAACTCAGAATATTATAATTATATCTCCTCATGAGGAAGATCACGAAAAACAACGTAATGAAATTTTTGAGGAATACGCTAATGGTGGTTTAGAAATTTTGGTATCTGAACTTAGAGGTTCAATTGACTATACGGATAGAATTGCTATGTATTTGAAGTATGAAAAAATAAATAATGGAAAAGAAGACGAGGAATTTAATCTAACTAAATTCCTGCCTTGATTGTCAATTTATACTTAAAGGTAGTAATCTATATCCATATCAGGAAAGTTTTCACTGCCTTAACAGCATCTAGTACAGGGTTTACTCTATTTACAATTTCATAATCAGAATTACCCGTTTTTCTAATTATGTTATTTTCCCAAAGGGTATTTCTCCGAGACCAGTCAATTTGTGCTAATTCAGAAACTTTCTGTTCATCAAAATAATTATTATCCTTATCATAAGTATTATACAGCAATCTCCCTAATACTTCGATACCAACACTCATACCCAATAAACAAGATTCCTGAAATGCAGCTACTTGATGGACTGTAAGATTGTCAATGCGTGTTTCAGAAATTACTCTTGTATCTTTGCATTCTGGAAAAAATCTGTTCAAACAATCAATTAAAGATTCAGATAATTTATCAACATTATAACCTCTAAGGTCATGTTGTGTGTTATCAGCAAAGACACAACTAACAAACCTAGATAGAAAACTCATGGTGTAAATAAGCTTCTGTTTAGTAGATGCTTTTGTTCCGACTAAATTAGTTTTATCTTGAAACATTCTTACTTGTTCTATCAAATTTTTAGTAATACCAACTCTACCTTCAAACTCACCATAAGATAATAATAATGAACTATCTAGCGGTTTAGTTTGAGCCATATCTCGGAAGTCAATTTGACATTGGCGCTTGTCTCCTTCTAAAATTAGTGTAATAGCAAACTGATCACCAGATATTAAATGACTTTCATTGCTTAAAATTAACTCTTGAATTGCACTTTTCCGATGTTGTCCATCTGTAATATCTAATTTTACATCGCTGGGAATAATGACTATACAGAAGCCTCTCCCTAAATCATGTATTTTAATAGACTCCTCATCAACGTTAGCTGTAATTGTACCTAGAACCCAACGTTTTTGAGTTTTGACGCGCTCAAGAACATAGTCTTTTATTTCTTTAGCATGGCCTTTAACTTCTGGCCTATTCTTGCCTAAAGTGGGATCGTTTTTGGTAGCAGGTTTAGCTTGGAGAAGAGTTGGTAAATCTTTAGCAGGTACATTGATTTGTAGCATTTTTCGCTTTCCCTGGTAAAAAATCAACCCTGGATAACATGATTCTAGATAATGTTCCGAAAAAAGAGGTGCAACTAATGTGACAAAATTAGCTTTAATATCAGATAGATTGCTATTAGTTTTATCATCGTTTGTCTGAGACATATCAACCCCGTATACCGAACTATATTAAAAATATAGTAAACAACAATAGTGATATTAAGCATCAGTATGAAATCCAGAGCGATGTTACTAGCTAACTTGTTTAACTAAGTATAATCGGTAGTCC
>Ga0208052_100017_pt1 | contig 74568 bp, 90 predicted proteins | sample LakMenEpi18Jul08_FD_150710 | JGI IMG/M metagenome (GOLD analysis project Ga0208052, IMG submission 150710) | Freshwater microbial communities from Lake Mendota, WI - 18JUL2008 deep hole epilimnion (SPAdes) | ecosystem: Environmental > Aquatic > Freshwater > Lake > Epilimnion/Euphotic zone ... | reverse complement strand
CTCGCATCTACGTCTGTAGCAGTGACGGTGTAAACTGTTCCTGTAGCGTTTTCTGCAAAATTTGCGGTAGCAGCGCTGGTAATAACTGGAACTTCATTAACGTTAGTGACAGTAATAGCTACGGCTTCTGTGTCAGTTAATGTACCATCACTGGCAATAACGTTAATATCATAAACGTTGTCTGCACCGCTATCACTAGGTAATTCAAAGTTAGGAGCAGTTTTGAAGGTGACAACACCATTATTAATGTTAAAGAGGTTAGCATCCGTACCAGATAAACTATAGGTAAAGATTGTACTCGCATCTACGTCTGTAGCAGTGACGGTGTAAACTGTTCCTGTGCTGTTTTCCGCAAAGGTGGCGGTGGTAGCGCTGGTAATAACTGGAACTTCATTAACGTTAGTGACAGTAATAGCTACGGCTTCTGTGTCAGTTAATGTACCATCACTGGCAATAACGTTAATATCATAAACGTTGTCTGCACCGTTGTCAGTGGGAACTTCAAAGTTAGGAGCGGTTTTGAAGGTGACAACACCATTATTGATATTAAAGAGGTTAGCATCCGTACCAGATAAACTATAGGTAAAGATTGTACTCGCATCTACGTCTGTAGCGGTGACGGTGTAAACTGTTTCTGTGCTGTTTTCCGCAAAGGTGGCGGTAGCAGCGCTGGTAATAACTGGAGCTTCGTTAACGTTAGTAACGGTAATAGCTACGGCTTCTGTGTCAGTTAATGTACCATCACTGGCAATAACGTTAATATCATAAACGTTGTCTGCACCGTTGTCAGTGGGAACTTCAAAGTTAGGAGCGGTTTTGAAGGTGACAGCACCATTATTGATGTTAAAGAGGTTAGCATCAGTACCAGATAAACTATAGGTGAGGGTTGTAGCTGCATCTACATCCGTAGCGGTGACGGTGTAAACTGTTTCTGTGCTGTTTTCCGCAAAGGTGGCGGTGGTAGCACTAGTAATAACTGGAACTTCATTAACGTTAGTGACAGTAATAGCTACGGCTTCTGTGTCAGTTAATGTACCATCACTGGCAATAACGTTAATATCATAAACGTTGTCTGCACCGTTGTCAGTGGGAACTTCAAAGTTAGGAGCGGTTTTGAAGGTGACAGCACCATTATTGATGTTAAAGAAACTAGCATCAGTACCAGATAAACTATAGGTGAGGGTTGTACCTTCTTCGTCGGTGGCTGTGACGGTGTAAACTGTTCCTGTGCCGTTTTCCGCAAAGGTGGCGGTAGCAGCGCTGGTAATAACTGGAACTTCATTAACGTTAGTAACGGTAATAGCTACGGCTTCTGTGTCAGTTAATGTACCATCACTGGCAATAACGTTAATATCATAAACGTTGTCTGCACCGTTGTCAGTGGGAACTTCAAAGTTAGGAGCGGTTTTGAAGGTGACAACACCATTATTGATATTAAAGAGGTTAGCATCCGTACCAGATAAACTATAGGTGAGGGTTGTAGCTGCATCTACATCCGTAGCGGTGACGGTGTAAACTGTTTCTGTGCCGTTTTCCGCAAAGGTGGCGGTAGCAGCGCTGGTAAGAACTGGAACTTCATTAACGTTAGTGACAGTAATAGCTACGGCTTTTGTGGCGGTTAATGCACCATCACTAGCGACAACATTAATATCATAAACATTATTTGCACCGCTATCACTAGGTAATTCAAAGTTAGGAGCAGTTTTGAAGGTGACAGCACCATTATTGATGTTAAAGAAACTAGCATCAGTACCAGATAAACTGTAGGTGAGGTTTGTACCGATAGATGTAGCAGTGATGGTGTAAACTGTTCCTGTACCGTTTTCTGCAAAGGTGGCGGTAGCAGCGCTGGTAATAACTGGACCGTTTAACTTAACGACAAAGGCATCAATACTACCACTATTCACCTGTCCATCCAGGTTGCTATTAGTATACCCAGCGACATAGATAGCACCATCGCTACCTGTGGTTAGGGACTTGGCAGCATCATTACCACTACCTCCCAGCAGTTTAGTCCAGGCTTTTGTACCATCGGTATTGTATTTAGTGACAAAGGCATCTCTAATACCGCTATTCACCTGTCCATCCAGGTTGCCACCAGTATACCCAGCAACATAGATAGCACCATCGCTACCTGTGGTTAGGGAATAAGCATTATCAGTACCACTGGTTCCCAGCAGTTTAGTCCAGACTTTTGTCCCATCAGTATTGTATTTAGTGACAAAGGCATCATTATTACCGCTATTCACCTGTCCATCCAGGTTGCCACTAGTAGACCCAGCGACATAGATAGCACCATCGCTACCGGTTAGGGAATAGGCAATATCATTACCACTACCTCCCAGCAGTTTAGTCCAGGCTTTTGTCCCATCGGTATTGTATTTAGTGACAAAGGCATCATTATTACCGCTATTCACCTGTCCATCCAGGTTGCCACCAGTATACCCAGCAACATAGATAGCACCATCGCTACCTGTGGTTAGGGAATTGGCATAATCATTACCACTGGTTCCCAGCAGTTTAGTCCAGGCTTTTGTACCATCGGTATTGTATTTAGTGACAAAGGCATCTCTAATACCGCTATTCACCTGTCCATCCAGGTTGCCAACAGTATACCCAGCGACATAGATAGCACCATCGCTACCTGTGGTTAGGGAATTGGCATAATCATTATCACTGGTTCCCAGCAGTTTAGTCCAGGCTTTTGTACCATCGGTATTGTATTTAGTGACAAAGGCATCTCTAATACCGCTATTCACCTGTCCATCCAGGTTGCCAAGAGTATACCCAGCGACATAGATAGCACCATCGCTACCTGTGGTTAGGGAATAAGCTTCATCCAAATTACTAGTTCCCAGCAGTTTAGTCCAGGCTTTTGTCCCATCGGTATTGTATTTAGTGACAAAGGCATCATTACTACCGCTATTCGTCTGTCCATCCAGGTTGCCAGTAGTAAGCCCAGCGACATAGATAGCACCATCGCTACCTGTGGTTAGGGAAGAAGCTTCATCATAACTACTAGTTCCCAGCAGTTTAGTCCAAATAACTTGCGGCATATTGTTTATTTCCTTTGAGTGTGATGAAAATGTAACGAGGTTGCTTGCAAAAATTTCAGCTATGCAACGGTATATAAAAAGCCCTCAATGGGAGATTCTGCTTGAGGCTTAAAAAGTGAGAAAACACAGAGGATGTTTACTCAGGTGTGAGTGACTCTAATTCTGTAAGTTTCTACGGGCAGTGTGTTGTCATCATTACCTTGTAAGGACAACTTAACTCCATAGTCGTCACCAGTGATGGGACTTGTTTGTAATACTCCAGGTGTACTTAAATTATTAGTACCAGCACTACTGGGGGAAATATTACCAGTAGCGACCTGAGTATTGCTGGAGTTTTCTACTTGGGCGGTGATGACATCTGATTGTATGTTACAGAAAGAACGGAGTTAAGGATGTTCATAAATCTACGACTTTATAGTTTGTGATACTGTGCTATTTTCCTATTATATGTTAAATTCGCTACTTAGCCCACAATAAAGTACAATCATTTTAACACATACTGAGTATAGTACGTTCAATAAGAGGATGTCAAGACCTAAAAAGTATCTAAAAGTAATATTCTGTCATCTATAAAAATCTTCACAAACGCTATTGGTCAAAAATTTAGCTTTTACACTAATTTGTCTGTGTAGCTGTGACTTCCAGCCAGGCTAACAGGTTTAGAACTAGCGCAGATGGATTCTATTTGTGTAGTTTCTCAATAAGATGTATTAAATTATGATAAAATATCAAAAAGTCTTGACTTGAAGGGGAGGAGTAGTGTTAAATATTGAAGAGATCAAGTCTTTGAGCATCAAGAACAGCATCTCAATAGATATCTGCGAAAAAGAATGTAGAGACAATAAGGGTATGAAGAATACGGAAATATATTTAAATTATTATCAACAATAAAACAGTTAACTGGAAAATAATTATCAGGTTTATGAGCCAATAGTTAGTAGTATTCAATCTCTAAAAAGGCCTTTTTTTTTGAATTCAAGAAATAAATGTAGAAGTGATTTTAGAGATTTGACCTATGATTAGGAAATTTTACCACAAACTAGATTCCCGACCTCTCAAAGAAGTCAGGGATCTAAATTAAATTGTATCTGGGTCAATATTTAATTCTCGCAATTTTGCTGCTAACCGTTGAGATTTTTCATCAAACATTGCTGCTCTTTGGGTTTCAAATTCTGCACTTTCTTCCGGTGTGGGAACTAAAGATCCAGTAGATGTAAAATACCTTAATAAACCCTGAACAATTCCTAAATATAAACCTAATTCTTGACTCCATAAATGTCCATTTTCATTGGGTTCTACAGGTTGATATTTACCATGTATTAAATAAAAACCTGCAAATTCTAAGCTATAGGGATCAAACCAAAAATACTCAGGTGTGCGGAAAATATCTTGATAAAGTTCTTTTTTAATTTCTCTGTCAGTTTTAGCTGTAGTTGGTGAAAGAATTTCCACAATCAGGTTAGGATATTTACCATTTTCTTCCCAAACTACCCAACTTTTTCTAGTTTTTCTTTCTGTTCCTAGAACTACGAAAAAATCTGGACCTCTAACATCTTTTAATTTTTTTTGATGAGGACTATAGTAAATACTAAGATTTCCAACAGCATAAAAATCAGTTCTCTCTTTCCATAACCATTTGAGAGATTTTATTAAGAGCATTATTTGTTCAAGATGCAGTTCTGTTTCCACGGGAGGTTCATCACTATATAGGTCACTGGGTGGGAAAATTATCTCTTCTGATATATCTGCTAATGTGTTAGATGGGGATTCTGGCGCTTGAGTAATCATCATGGTATGATACCAAGTAGTTATTTGTTTATCGTAGCATTAATTGTCTGAAATGGCTAACGCCACGCTTCGCTATCAGGATGTCCAAGATTTTAGGATTTACAGGATGAGGGATTTGCAGATAATGTTGTTAATTTGACGCTGATTAATTGTCTGAATCAGGATTTCCAGGATTTCAGGATTTACAGGATGAGGTATTCGGTGGTTAATTTGAGCGATCGCTCTGGGAAATTGTCTGAATCAGGATTTCCAGGATTTTAGGATTTACAGGATGAGGTATTCAGTGGTTAATTGGTAGCGATCGCTCTGGGAAATTGTCTGAATCAGGATTTCCAGGATTTTAGGATTTACAGGATGAGGTATTCGGTGGTTAATTCGAGCGATCGCTGTGGTCAATTGTCTGATAACTTACAGGATGTGATTTATCATTTTAAGCGATCGCTTTCTAGTATCAAACATTAATTATTTAAAAGCTTCAATCTGATCCAAATAAATATTAATTAACTGATGATCAGCCACTAAAATTTCAATTTCTGGCCAAACTCTGGACAGGAGTGAGTGAAATTGACGTTTTCGCACATTCCCAAAGCGTAGATGTACTACTTTAGGCGGGAGTAAATCAACCATCATGCGATCAGAAAAATCTGCATCTTTGGTAACAATTACCAGTTTTCTTTCTTTCGCATACTGCCATATTTGGGTATCACTTGGACTGTCACCTAAGATGGAAACATGGACAATGGGTAAAGATGGGGTAAATTGAATTTTCACGGGTAGATTTTCATCGAATAAAAACCCATTCATGCGATTTTTCTCACTTCGTAGTGATTCCCCATCAACTTTGCTGCAAATTGAATACAAGCATAAATATCTTCTCGTTGTAGAGAGGGGTACTCTTCCAGAATTTCCTCAATTGAATCACCAGCGCCTAAAAACTCCATAATTGTTTGTACAGAAATTCGAGTATTAGTAATAATAGGTCGTCCATTGCAAATATCTGGATGAATAGTTATTCTGCTTTCCATTTTGTTTACTTCTTGTCGTTACGGATTAATTGTAGCATTTATCTGATAGCGTGGTGCAAGCTATATGAGGATTTCCAGGATGTGATTGATTATTGCTTAGATCCCCGACTTCTTGAAGAAGTCGGGGATCTGAATAACTCTATTGATGAGCGATCGCCCTTAGCAGTCTTGTCACTACAACTTATAAAATATGTAACTATCAGGTCTATCAATCAATATCCGCAGCCACCTTGTTTAGCTGAATGAGTACATGGCATGACATTTGTCGTTACACCATTCCATTCTGTTACCGATCCAGTCCCTTTTGTAACCCACTGACCTTTTTCCTTTTCTTGATATGTAAATTCGGTTTTTACTCCTTGGGGACCCACATAAATCTTTAGAGCTTGATTAGGGGCAAGTTTTTGGTTTACTCTTACCGTTTTAGAAAACTGACGCCCAATTTTAAAACCGGATTCCGTTTGAAGAAACTTCAAATCTACGCTACCATTCAGACTATATTCATTGGTATACGTTACAGTCTCTGAATATTCACAAGTTCCTCCTCCCACTTTACTCTTACAGACGTGCTTAAGTTCCCCACGACCTTGCAAAAATTGAGTTTTTCCTTTATTAACCCGTTTTTCAGTGCTATTTCTTTGCGAAATACGGTTAGACTCTAGATCGGCTTTGGAAGAGTTAACATTAACTAAAGTTAAACCAAAGACAGTAGATACAGTAATGGCAGAAACAGCGATCGCAGATGATATAATCTTATTCATGTCAATTCCCCCGTTTAAATAACGTACAAATTCTTATTGGGAGTAAATGTAGATAAATATGAAATTCACTACCCGACCCACAATAAATTACGATAGTTCTCAAACATACTTACTTTAATATGCCCAAAAGAAGATGTAAAGCCCTCAAAGGTATGTAGAAGTAATATAAAAGTCTTTAAACGTAATATTATGTCACCCATAAAAATCTTCACAAATGCCATTAGTCAAAAATTTATCTCTTGCACTAAACCCGCAAAGGGGGGTTTTGTCTGTGTAACCGTGACTTCCAGTCGCCAGGCTAACAAGTTTACAACCAGCGCAGATGATTTTTACCTATGTAGTTTCGCTAGAAGACGTATTAAAAGCATGATAGAATATCAAAAAGTCTTGACTTGAAGGGGGGGGAGTAGTGTTAAATATTGAAGAGATAATTGAAATTGCAGATAACCAAGTCTTTGAGCATCAAGGACAGCATCTCAATGATTTACAAAGAGCTATCCTAGAAGGGACACTACAGGGTAGAACTTACGCAGATATCGCCAAGGAACACCAACACAGCGAAAAATACATCAAGGATAGCGCCAGTAAACTGTGGAAATCCTTATCTCAAGCAGTTGGAAAAAAAGTTAATAAATTTAATGTCAAGTCAACTTTAGGTAAATGTAGTTTCTCTTCAACTAATATTTTCAAAGGAATACAAATCAATAGTGGTAATATATTTAAAGAATCTGCACCATCACCAAAAAATGATGAAATGATCCATAAACAAGAACAGATAACCTCTCATTTAGACTTAAAAGATGCACCTGAAATCGGTGATTTTTATGGACGGAAAGTAGAATTATCATTACTACAACAAAAAATCCTCCAAGGAAAATGTAATTTAATAACCTTACTGGGTATTAAAGGTATTGGAAAAACTGCTTTAGCTTTAAAATTAGTTGATCATATCAAAGAAAGTTTTGAGTTCGTTATTTATAAAAGTTTAAAATCTCTACCCAGTTTAACACAACTAATCACAGAGATAATTTACCTTAATAATCAGCTTATTCCAGATAATTCACCTCATCAACTTTCACAATTTAAAAAAGCCATAGAAAAACACTCTTATCTGATTATCATTGACGATGTTAACTATATTTTTTCAAAGCATCAAGTATCAGGTAAATATCAACCAGGATATGAAGAATACGGGAATCTATTTAAATTATTATCAACAACCAAACATCGAAGTTGTCTAATTATTAATAGTAGTGAAGAAATTCGTGAATTATCTAAATCACAAAATGATCATAGTCATGTTTTCACCCTGGAATTATTGGGATTAGATGATGATGGTGTAAACATTCTTAAAAAATTTGGCTTGAAAAATGAGGAAAATTATCAAAAATTGCTGAATATTTATCAAGGAACTCCCCAATATTTACAAATAATTGGTTATCTTATTCAAGAATTATTTGCAGGTGACACCAATAAATTTTTGCAGCTAGATCAACCTTTTTTAGATATTGAATTAACGGCTTTTTTAGAGCAAAGTTTAGATATCTTACCACCATCAGAAGTAGAATTACTGCATTTTCTAGCTAGTCAAAAAGGGTCAGTTTTACTAAGTGAACTGGAAAATAGTTATCAGGTTTATGAGCCAATAGTTAGTAGTATTCAATCCCTAAAAAGGCGTTTCCTTCTTTCTACTCAACAGATAAATGCAGAAGTGAGTTTAGAGATTTCATCTCTGATTAGGAAATTTTACCACAAACTAGATTATAATTAAATCCCTAAATTCCCGACTTTTTCAAGAAGTCAGGGATCTAAATTAAATTGTATCTGGATCAATATTTAATTCTCGCAACTTTGCTGCTAACCGTTGAGATTTTTCATCAAACATTGCTGCTCTTTGGGCTTCAATTTTTGCTCTTTGGGCTTCAAATTCTGCACTTTCTTCCGGTGTGGGAACTAAAGATCCAGTAGATGTAAAATACCTTAATAAACCCTGAACAATTCCTAAATATAAACCTAATTCTTGACTCCATAAATGTCCATTTTCATTGGGTTCTACAGGTTGATATTTACCATGTATTAAATAAAAACCTGCAAATTCTAAGCTATAGGGATCAAACCAAAAATACTCAGGTGTGCGGAAAATATCTTGATAAAGTTCTTTTTTAATTTCTCTGTCAGTTTTAGCTGTAGTTGGTGAAAGAATTTCCACAATCAGGTTAGGATATTTACCATTTTCTTCCCAAACTACCCAACTTTTTCTAGTTTTTCTTTCTGTTCCTAGAACTACGAAAAAATCTGGACCTCTAACATCTTTTAATTTTTTTTGATGAGGACTATAGTAAATACTAAGATTTCCAACAGCATAAAAATCAGTTCTCTCTTTCCATAACCATTTGAGAGATTTTATTAAGAGCATTATTTGTTCAAGATGCAGTTCTGTTTCCACGGGAGGTTCATCACTATATAGGTCACTGGGTGGGAAAATTATCTCTTCTGATATATCTGCTAATGTGTTAGACGGGGATTCTGGCGCTTGAGTAATCATCATGGTATGATACCAAGTAGTTATTTGTTGATTATAACATGACTCTGAAAATGTTAAGTTATACCTATACAACACCAAAAAAGTTTTTAATTATGTTTATTAAAGTGTTACGATATCAGTAGTAGTAGAGGAGAAAAACAAATGAAAAAGGCATTGATGATCAAAATAGTTATTTCATCCCTAACTTGCTTAAATATATTTACTCCTAATCAGGTTTCTGCTCAACTGTTACCGCAACCTTGGGTGACGGTGGGAGGTAAAGATAGTGAAGTTACTTATGGTGCGGGTGTTAAGGTTTTAGGTTTTGGTGTTGAAGTAGGAAGAGGACCCGGAGGTGCTGTGGGAGCAGATGTTTTAAAATTTTTGAGTTTACCAGTGATTTCACCTTATGTTGGACTTGGTTGGTATTCAGAAGATAAAGGCCTTGCTGTTTCTGGTGGTGTACAAGTGGTCACTAGCGATCATGTTTTTGTGGGTGCTGGTTACAATTCTGTGCGAGGAGTTAATGGTCAAATTGGTGTGAAATTTTAGAGGATGTTTGGATTTTTTAATTCTTTTCTTCAATCTCCTTGTCTCCTGTTAAGCCTTCTATTTCTTCTTGAGTAAAAATAGGAGGCCATAATTCATAAACGGCTAATTCCCAACCTGGAAAAAGTTCTGGTAAAGTTAAAATATCACCATTATTTAAAATAGTTAGTTCACCTTGATGACGATAAACTGTAACAGTTTCTTCATCAGGATCAATTAAAATCCCAATAATTGCACCTAATTTGATCAAGTTGAGATTTGTTTACTCCTTTTGATGGTTTATTAATTGTAGCATTTGTCAGAATCAGGATATCCAGGATTTTAGGATTTACAGGATGTAATTTATGATTATTGTTATGCGATCGCCCCAAAACTCCAGTTAAAATGATCAAAGTGACTATCAACGAATAAAATTAAGGATTTAGTGCGGAGGCTTCTCCGCACACCGTTATCTTCAGGTAAAATCATCTGTTGCTTATGAAACCACAGAATTATTAATCCTCTTAGCCCTCTTCCATAACTGTAGGAAACATGACTTGTAAAAAGCCGTTCTCATCGGGTTTAAAAATGATATTTATTTCGTGTTCTTGCTCTTCATATACAAATTGAGCAATACTAACCCACGCCATTACTCCATCTATAGACTGCTGCTTATATACAAGATTGGTAACAGGTATAGGCATTTCTTGCGGCTCATAGTATATCTCCAGATCAATAGACCAGTTCTTAATTCTAAATTTGCAATCAAGATGATGAAACCAAAATTCATGAACGGAGTCGTCGAGGACTATTTTAATATGCTGTGAACTAGTGCTTAACTCATGAGGAGGAGGAACAATAATCTTTTGGTTAAGAAAAATACGGATAATGTCATTTAGACTTAGACGCTCAGATATGTTGTTGACAGAAAAATTCTTAATATTTGTGTCTAGTATAAATTCAAACGAATTAACAGCACCTATCAGATCAATAGTGCCGAAATCGTGAATTTTCCATTTTCCATTAGGGACAATTAATCTAGGTATTAAAAAACACCCATATAGTGTTTTGTCTTCTGCTAAATCTTCCAGTGTCAATAGTTTTACAGTTGGACCTATTTTAGTTGCAACTTCCTCAATAATTGACAGTGGATAGCCTAGTGCCGAAACACAAATCAGTTGCTGGGCACCAACTTCTTGCATCTTGTGATACCACCCATGAAATGTATTTATATCGGGCTTTTTTTTTCTTTTCTGAACCTCTACGATTGCTATAGTTTGTCGAGGAGGCTTACCAAAAGTGATTACTACATCACACTGCCGAGTCCGCCCGCTTGGGCTGCCAATAACTTTCATCTGAACATTATGCTCAACTCTTGCATCTGGTGAGATAGCTTTCTCAAGAATCGCTACTATACGCTCAGTATACTTCCAAAGAGGTAACTCTTGATTACTGCTGATTGACATAAAATACTACTCCTGTTTTTCTTATTTAGATAAATTTAGTCTATAAAATCAACCCACAAAAAGTGATCAAATTTAACCAAATCACCAAACATCACAAATTCACAACCATCTCAAAATCAGATAAAATCAGACCTTTACTACTTGCAGTTATCCACAAACAATGTTATTATAGAACATAATTAAATACATTTAGTCTAAAAATTCAACTCTCTTTATTCCCCAACCAAAAAACCTCCCAAAAAACCTTAAACTAACGCACCTTTCTACCAACATTACCAAGTTCGGAGTAATCCCAAGAGTGCATTTGACGGAAAGGAAGACCCATTTTTTGGAATACATACTTCTCTTTCACACCAGAAGCAACTAAATCTGGTTTCAATGCTTTGATAAATTCTTCAAATTCGTAAGCGGTAACGTCGTCATAAACGATAGTTCCGTTTTCAATGTAGTGAGTAGTACGTTTATAGTCGTCATTATGAGCGAACTCATAACCAGTACCAATCATCTTCATTCCTAAATCTTGGAAAGCAGGAACAACGTGACGGGGACGTAAACCACCAACCATCATTGCAACTGTCTTACCTTCCAAACGGGGGCGATATTGACTAACGATCGCATCCATGGTAGGTTGATACTTAGCAATTACTTTTTCAGCATTTGCTTGAATCTTTGCGTCAAACTTAGAAGCAATCTCACGTAAAGATGCAGCAATCTTGGTAGGACCAAAGAAGTTATATTCTAACCAAGGTATACCATAAGCTTCTTCCATGTGACGGCTGATGTAGTTCATCGAGCGGTAACAGTGGATAAGGTTCATCTTCACGTTGGGGGTCATCAACATTTCGTTGATTGTACCATCACCAGACCATTGAGCAACAACGCGCAAACCGATTTCTTCTAATAAAATCCGGCTGGCCCAAGCGTCACCACCGATGTTATAGTCACCAATGATGGCTACATCATAGGGAGTACCTTCAAACTTCAATGTACCATCTTTTTTAGCTTGATCTGCTCTGGGGAATACCCAGTCACGAATCATGTCGTTAGCGATGTGGTGTCCTAAAGACTGAGACACACCACGGAAACCTTCGCAACGGACGGGAATAACTGGCTTACCGATGGTTTTGGATGTATTTCTAGCTACTGCTTCGATGTCATCCCCAATCAAACCGATAGGACATTCAGATTGAATAGAAACCCCACGATTTAAGGGGAATAATACATCTAATTCTTCAATTAATTTAGTTAGTTTCTTGTCACCACCAAACACGATATCGCGTTCTTGGAAGTCGGAGGTGAAGTGCATAGTACCGAAGGTATCAATACCTGTTGTACCTAAGTAGTAGTTACGACGACCAGACCAAGACCAGTAACCGCAACCAACGGGACCATGACTGATGTGGATCATGTCCTTGATAGGACCCCAAACCACACCTTTAGAACCTGCGTAAGCACAACCACGAGCGGTCATTACACCAGGTAAGGATTTGATGTTAGATTTAACACCACAATCAGCCTTACCTTCTTCGTGGACGTTTAAGTGCTTCTCACGCTTCTTAGCAGCTTTTTCGGGGTAAGCTTTGAGAACTTCTTTAATTAGTTCTTTTCTTTGTTCAACAATCTTCTTGTCATCGGTCGAAGCCATTGTCTGTCTCTCTTGCTTCTAAAGGAACGGAATGAGGATGAGGTTTTTGGGGACTCTAAGTCCCCTGTAGCGATAGGGGAAATGTTGGTCAAAGGTGAGAGCTTTTGATGTGCTGCTCTCGTCCTTTTTCCCTGTACTAGAAAATTCTTTCTTAGTGGCGAATTATACTGATTTAGCAATCAATTTTGCTGCATTTTCTTCGCTTTCGAGAATACCGAACTCAATTAACAACTCTTCTAACTCTTCCATTTCGATAGGTGTAGGGATGGTGAGGTTAGTGTTGTTGATGATCTTCTTAGCTAGTGCGCGGTATTCGTTAGCTTGTTTGCTTTCTGGTGCATATTCGTTCACTGTCATACGACGTAGTTCAGCGTGTTGAACTATGTTGTCGCGGGGAACATAGTGAATCATTTGAGTGTTCAAACGTGCAGCCAAGGTTTCAATTAATTCGATTTCTCGGTCTGTGTTACGGCTGTTACAGATCAAACCACCTAAACGTACTCCACCGGAGTGAGCATATTTAAGTACACCACGAGCGATGTTGTTTGCAGCATACATCGCCATCATTTCACCTGATGTAACGATGTAGATTTCTTGTGCTTTACCTTCACGGATAGGCATAGCAAAACCACCACATACAACGTCACCTAGTACGTCGTAAGATACAAAATCTAAATCTGTGTAAGCACCGTTTTCTTCTAGGAAGTTAATAGCGGTGATAATACCACGACCGGCGCAACCTACACCGGGTTCTGGACCACCGGATTCCACGCATTTAACGTCGCGGAAACCTTTGAGCATTACTTCATGAAGTTCTAAATCTTCAACAGATCCTCTTTCAGCAGCCAAGTGAAGAACGGTTGTTTGAGCCTTGGAGTGAAGCATCAAACGAGTAGACACGACTACACATAATGGTACACTATAAATCCACAAAAAAAAGCAGGTTTTTCACCCGCTTTGTACCTAGTGATCGCACAATCCTTGTTCAAACAAACTATTCACCATAGTAAATCAGCCTTCTTGTTGTTTCCTTATCTAAGTATTTGAATTGCTGCGGCGGTCTGATACCAAAATCACTAATCATAACCCTGATAGGAATTGGAGTATTAAATTTCTTGGGATTAGATATTTTAATACCTACTCCTTTGCGATCGCCCTGGTATGAAGCTATCTCATCTTTTGTAATACAAAGTGATTTAATTTCTTCCTCAGACCATTGATCTTTAAATCTGGTGATAATTTCTCCAGCCTCTACTGTACCAATAATTTTATGAATCGTTGTTTCATAAATCATGATTTTAGTAAATTCTGCAAAAACTTGACCCATTGTAGTAAAAGACTTAGGACATCTTTTTCTAAGTTCCATAGTTTTCTTACCATCAAAAACATTATTACAATGCTGTCGTTTTAAACTAATCAGTAGTGTTTCCATTTTTCAATTCCTCTATTAACATATCTGCGATTTGTACCGCTTGTTTTACCATTAATGGATACATAGACTCAGCTTTGTCATGAATTAATGACTGTAAACATTTAATGGCAAAATATTCTCTGATCGAAATACCTTCAATTTGATCTACTCTATGTTCGCCGAAATAAACATCAGTCGGGTGAACGTTACTCATTGTTTCAATCCTCAATTATTTGACTTTATAAAACTAATATGTTAAGTCCAAATTCCTTCTAGCTTCTGCCATGACTTCCCCAACATTAAGCCCGCCTCTTCTAAGCGTTAAAAATGTACCTTCTGGTAGTATTTTCAATTCTTCTAGAATTTCTGTACAAGTTTTAAACGTGAGATTATAGCTTATACAAAAATCAGCGATATCTAAAACGCTTACTTTTCCTCTTTGTTGTACTTCAAGCTTTAAATATGAACCAATTTTATCAATTGCCGCAGTAAACAAAAGTTTAAACTGATGTCTTTTGGCTATTTTTAGCTCTTGAGTAAGCTCTAAGTCTGAACCACTAATCATCAACATTGTGGAAACTCCAAATATTTTTTACCATCTAATAAGTTACCCCCAGCTTTAGAAGTTCTCCCGCCAACTTGCTTAAAGAAAAACGCGACTTTTGATCTTCGGCATTGGTCACGAATATCTCTAACCCAATCAAGATTTATGGGACGATATTTTTCTCCAGATTCACCACCGACAATAACCCAATCAATATTAGTTAAATCAAGATATAATGAGCCTAGCAATGGTTCACAGGAAAGAAACCGCACATTTGCAGGAACTTGACGAAGTAAATCAATACGAGAAATATAATCTTGACTTTCTACTGATACACCTAACCAGATATTTTTATGAAATTCTAGATGTGGTGCTAATTCAACTAACCTCTCAGGACGCTTTGTGAGAATTTGGTAGGTGTGCTGCGGGGTTTTCTTTATTGTCTCAAATACAGACTGTATAAAGGATAGAGGTATTTCTTCATGAAAAAGATCACTCATTGAATTAACAAAGATTTTAGATGGCTTCTTCCACGATAAAGGTTGTTGAAGTCTTTCTGGATATAAAGTTAAATCAAATCCATTTGGGAAACGAAACCGTTTAGTAATGGTTTCTGCGTAGCAATGTATGCAGCCTGGACTAACTTTGTTACAACCAGTTGTAGGATTCCAAGATTTATCTGTCCATTCAATTGATGTATTTGTATTTGCCATGATTAAGGTTTAAAGATTAATGTTTGTGCTAAATCCTTTTTTCCTTTACGAATATCAAAAACGGCATCGTAACATTGCCGACCACTGTTCATGACTGGCTTTCCTTTCTTAAACTGCGGAACACCATTAACTATTTTTTGCTTCTTACTCATGAAAATACCATCTTTCAGATAGTCCACTCTGTCAGCAATAGGATAAACATGATGAATATGTGCATTTAAAGCCCCCCAATCTTTAGCCCTTTTTTGGGAGCAATTCCAATCCAGTGGCATCAAAAAGAGTAAACGTGAGTTGTGGCAATCATTGAGTAGTTCCAAGGATTTAGCAATCGCTTCAACACAAACAGAGAAAGGCGGATTAGTGATTATGAGATCACATCCCCATTTTGAGATATCGTTGAAAAAGTTACCGTTCAACCATGTAGCATAAGAAGCATTATTTTTCCCTTCCAAGAATCGGGGATATTTAATTTCAATGCACTCTATCAAGCGATCACTTGGTAAATATTTAGCTATCTGTCCAGAACCAGCAAAGGGTTCAAGAATTTCTCTGTCTGTGGGTAAAGTCAAACTAGACATCACCTTGGACAACCAGTCCGGGGTTTCATAATCTTCCATTATTTTTTCCATGACCAAATTTTTTGATTCATAAATTCATTATAAATCAAATGTTTTGAACTTATTCAAATTTATTCAACAAAAACGTCATTATGACGCTATAAAGTTTCCGAAACTAATTGTCATTTTGGGGATATTTGTTAACAAAATTACGAGAACGATTAGCTTTATAGTCAGCAATGGTTTCCAAAGTGGCAGCAGCAGCCAATAGCAATTTAATGGCGTATCTGTGATTGTAAATATGCTCAATCAGCATAATACAATGGCTTTTTAGATCTTCTCGTTGGGCAACAATAGCCTCTTGGTTACAGTATTTGAATAAATCCATATCAATCCTCAAATTGTAAAGCTTTGATACTTACATTTTTTAGTTTGGCTGATTTGTCGTTGAGTTTTTGAATACTAATCATTGATTTCTTAGAATCAAACCCGACAACAATATATTTTTCACCATCATAAGTGCAAATAGAATCTACACCTATTGATTTTCTAGCAGCAGGTTTAGACTCTAGTTTTTGAATTTCCAATGCTGTAGGCACGGAACAAGTAGATGCGGATAAGCTAGAAACGCCATGTTCATTCTCACCTATTACATAGCCGTCCTGATATCCCACGACTTTGTAAAAAGACGGTGGCAAAAAGTCGTCTGTGTCTTTAATCCATGTTCCGACAGGGTATTGTTCCTCAAGTGATGGGTGTGATGGCAAAGAAACAAGATTTTCACCTTCACTTACAATCGTATTCTCACTTAGATTTATATTTTGATAATTTGTTGTGATTTCAATTTTGTCTATTTTACCATCACATCCATCACTTGCTTGATTTACAAGGCTTTGACCCATCACATTTTGCATCACGCATCCATCACGCAACCCATCACATTTTGAGTTTTCAGTGGTGGTAGTGTATTCGATTTGTTCTAAAACACTTTCATCAGATAAATTTGTGATCAAAGTTGGTGTATTAAAATCCGTGCCTTGTCTTATACGTATTCCCATGAAGTACGAGCCGTTGCGATCGCCTCCTTTGATGATGGGTAATTTTAATTGAGCATCTAATAAGTCCAACAACAAACTAGAGAATCTCTTTTGAGAAAGTGGATTAAGTCCGGTGTTCTCAGCATAAGAACAGTAATTGGGATATAACCAAGTATTAACATTCTTGTATTCAGTCCAAGATTCTGAATGCCCCTCCTCATTATTAGAGAATCTAATTTGTTTTGCAATGCCTACATAGTTCTTGTATCTAGGCTCTAAAATTAATTGCTCATCTACCCACGCTGCCAGCGGATTAGTTTCGACAATCATGGCCTTATTTTGATTGTCTAACTCCTGGCTAAATTTACAATGGTCTTTGAGTAATTCCTTAGCGCGGGCTTCACCAATTCCTAAAACCCAATTTACAAACCCTGATAAGTAAGGCACAAATTCCCCAGACATGGACCCATCAGACCTAAAATCTATTAACGATATTTGTTGATCTCGTTTAATTTGCTTATCAAACCTAACTGAGATGCGCCGCCGTTGTAACCCTGATGTATAATCAGAGGTAGAGATACTTTCATTTCCACAAATTAGCACCATGCCTTGAAATATAAATCCAGACTCAGATTGTTTACCTTTAACTTCGTAAGGAATTAGATCTGAACCCGTGAGAGACTTAAGCACAGATACTTCACCTACAAATCTGTCACTATCGGTAATCACACAAAGGCGTTTATTTTTCAAAGATGCTGGTTCAAATGGCGATTTCTCTAGCCGTTGTAATCTTGTGGAATGAGTATTTTTAATCCCTATCAAAGCCTGGGCTAATCGGGTAAAAGTCCCCTTACCCGTTCCCCCTTTTCCGATCAATTCTAGATATTGTTCCCATTCATATTTTCCAGTAGCGATCGCATAAAGATAAGCGCGTAGTACCTCAATAGTTCCATCATCAGATACTTGGGACTTGAACCATTTATCAATAGGGTGGCAGGTGGCCACTGGGTTGTACTCATAAGGTAAAATCCACTTGAGAAAATTATTATGGGAATGTGGTAATAATTTCATGGTGTTGATATCCAATACACCATTGGTAAACGGCATTAGCCCTGGTGCTTCAGTCCAGTCATTGGACAGTTTTCCTCTTAATAATTTTTCAATGCCTTGTAGAAATTTCGCTGATATACTGTGGGGTCTACCTAAATTGTCAGGAAATAACCAGACATATTTCTTAACTTCTGATTCACAGGTAAGTAACATCATATCAGGATTAGTTTTAATCCAAATTCCTGTATTAGAATATTCATACCAGTTCTGTTCTAGAGAATCATAGGATAATTGATCAAAAACTATATCTGCAATCAATGATGAAAATTGTGATTCACACCACGCGGTAATATTGGGAATGTTACCGCCGCCGCCACTGTTTTTTATTTCCTCAAATTCTAAAGAAAATCTATCAGCAGATATTCTGACTAAATTATTCATTTTATCAATAAAATCCTGCTGATTCCAATCTTGAGAAGCTATGAAATCGGCTATATCAGCTTTTTCGGGGCATTGTTCCCAAATATCCCAAAGGTGTACAATGAGTGCTGGTATACCCGTTTTAGCCGCTGCTTTCCTGATTAGCGCGGCTTTTTTTAGTCCAGGTTCATCATTATCAGGAAAATATATTAGTCCCTTGACACCAGCATCTAACAGAGACTTCATGCCATCAGACAAATCATCCATGCTCCATGCTGAACCCATCCACGTCGTTGAAAGCATTCCCATAGTTCGGGCGGATTCTACGCACTTCTCACCCTCAAATCCCATAATCCATTTATCACGTCCTAATTCCTGAATCTCAGACAGACGATAAATAGGCCATTTGCGATCACCCTTAGAATTGATATTTTTACCATCTTCTATATGCCAGGGCTTAGTTGTCTTATGGGTTCTAGTTCCATCCTCATCATAAAAATCAGACCTTAATACCCATTGAGAATCATTGTAATGATAGATTGTCTCTTTTTTGTTGCCTTTATTAACTACTGAAATTAACTGAAGATTGGAAACAGGGATAATTTCAATATTTTTTGGTAACTCTACTGGGATGATCCGCTCATCAACTAATCTTAGTTTATTAGCTGTTCTACGTCCAGAGACACGGCCACCGTTTGAATTTAATGGCGCAATAGTATTTCTAATTTGTTCAGTGCTACAACCGCCGGAATAGCAAGCATATCTACCAGATTTATTACCTGTTTTCTGAATCTCTAGATTATTGCCACCGCATACCGGGCAGATAGCGCGGATAGTTGACGCACTCTCCCTAACTACTTCTAGTTTTTCAACGTGGTCAAAAATCGAGAATGGTTGTAGTAAATTTGTAATCATTTGTAGTATTTCTCCCTGTGGAATATGAGCTTTACCAATGTGTAAAAAGTCGAAGGCCTTACAGTGTAAGGCTTTCGTAAATATTGCTATTTTACAAAACTCCCATAAAAAATGGGAGAGTCATAATGACGTTTTTGGTACGAATATCGTCATAATGACTCTTGTGGTTTTGAATTAAATAAGATAATTTGGTGAATAGCTCCAAAGTGCAGCTTTACCGATTCTTTTGGATCGATATACCGCTTAGATTCTGGATTAGCTAAATACTTACTTAATGTGTCCCATGGATATCCACTTATGCGGACAGCAAATCTTCTTCCATAAAGAGCTACAAATTCTTTAGGGTGCATTGGCATGAAATCTACTTGATATGATCGTATCATTGAAAAACCTCCACAAGGTAATTTTGTTGGGTACGGTATCGCCCTGAATTGTTAGAAGCAATTCAGAGCTTTTTTTATCTAAGGCAATTATACATATAATTGTCAAAAATTTCAAACTCCTGAGAAAAGTAAACACAAAAATAAACACATCTTGATTTTATGGACTGCGTAATTTACCAAGCAAATATTGGTTATCTCTGCGATTACGAAAAATCTACAAAGAAAGGATTAAGAGCAAGTGTAAGATGGGATACCAGAAAAGCACCAAAATTATTCACCATACAACAGGCCGCCAATTGGATAGAAATATTGAATAAATGTACAAATGGAAAATATTTAATAATAGACGTAAAGCAATGGGGAATAGGGAAAAGAGAAATGATAAAAGCTGCTTAAAAGTTGCCAATGTAAAAATTTTTATGGTAGGATATTTTTAAAATTACAAACAAGAAAATGCCTACCACACTCTCCCGTAAAGATGCCTCAGCCTTATTAAAAAATAAAATTGTTAAAGACGACGGTAATGATTTTGAAAAAACAGAATCAAGCCTTGGATCAGCGTTGTCCATTAGATCTAGTGCATCAAAAACCTTAGATGACAAACGTTATCTTAGTCTAGATGCTGCTTTGAGAAAGTTAGAGATAAAAAAAGATGTAGATGATGATGGAATGTTGCCCAGTGGTTATGTTATTCCCGAAACTAGAACCATTGCCATAGAAACTTTAAGCGTGGCATTAGCTGCTAGAAATAAAATGGCGATCGCTGAAATTATTTCAGATGCTTTTTCCTTATTTCCTGATTTAATCCCCACAGGTGGAACAGTTGCACCGAAAACACCAGCAGCAGTGTTAGGAGATTTAGTACCATCAGTTAAATCATTAGATTTTTCCTTGGATTTATTGAACATCTTTAATCAATTAGATAATTCTAAAGTGGTTTATGTAGATGCTCCTAATGATGTTTACAAAAGCGTAATGATCATCGGTGAAGCCACAGATGGAATTGTGATCGCACAATCAATTTTAGTACAAAGCTAGAATTAGTTAACCCCGCCTGAGACGGCGGGCATTATTTTTATTAAAAGGAAAAAATGACCACAGGTATTTTACAATTCACAAAACCCAGCTACACAATTACTGAAAATGGAGTATTTGTAGGTGATGCGATCGCAGTTTCTAGAACTGGAGGAACTACAGGAATAGCGTCAGTTAAAGTATCATCTACCGCGGCATCGGCAAAAATACCCGCTGATATTGCAGCAATATCCACAACTTTAACATGGGCAGCAGGTGAAGGAGGTACTAAATTAGTTCCAGTTTCAGTTGTCAAAGATTCAATAGTAGAAGGTGAGGAATCAATAGCACTAAAATTAACCTCAATCAAAGGAGCTAAATATTCACCTGTCAAAACCGCACAATTAATCATTGTTGACAAGCTACAAGAATTATTAACTACACCAACAGACGAAACAATAATAGCTGTAGTTTCTGATGAGTATACTGGAATAAAGGTAAAAGATTTAAAAGCTTTTATTGGTATAACACCTAATCCAAATCCAAATCCAAATCCAAATCCAAATCCAAATCCTAATCCCACACCTAATCCCGCACCTAATCCCACACCTAATCCAAATCCTAATCCCACACCTAATCCAAATCCTAATCCCACACCTAATCCCACACCTAATCCCGCACCTAATCCAAATCCCAACGTCGATCCATATTTGAACAATATCGTATTGCTTCTTAAAGGCAATGACAATAATAATACGAATATCACCGATTACTCCACCCTTAATCATTCAATTATAAATCATAACAATGGAGTAATCAACACAACTAATCCTAAAAAGTATGGCTCTGGTAGCTTACATTTTTTGGGTGTCAATCAACTAATTTTAGATTCTAATTTTGTTAGCAATTTTGAACCCTTTGCAGGGAACAAAAAAACCATAGAATCTTTGATCAGAATAACAGAACCAGCAGCAGGTTGGATGTCAGGAATAATCGGGAATTATAAAGCCGCAGTCGTTAATGGTCGCTGGCGAATGGGTTATACTACTTCATCTCTATTAATAGAAAAACCCACGATATCTTTACATTTTACCTGGACCACAAGCCCAGGCACTGAGAATGAATTAGTTTTTACTCAACCTTATGTGGATGGATTTAATCATTTAGCTGCTTGCGTAGATTCTACAGCACCCGAACAAACTATTATCTATCTTTGCATTAATGGAATAGTTCAAACTTCCACCAATGCCAACTTTGCAAGTCAAACAACTTTATTCAATGCCCATACTATTGGGGGAGGCATGGATTACACAAGTGCCATGAAAGCTCATGTAAATGTTTTGAGGCTTACTAAAAACGTCAGGTACACAAGTAATTTTAATGTTGAAACCGATACTTACCTAAATTAAAGATATTCTGATTTGCAAATTATTTCTGAACTTGCAAATCAGTATCCCATTAAAAAAGATATTCTAGTTCCTCAATCTCACCAGCTAAAAGCCATCCATTGGTTTCTGTCCAGATAGGAGTATTTTTACTAACTGAATAATCAAGAAGTAAATTTTCAGCGATCGCTTTAGTTTCGTTACCTAATTTAACCAACCATTCTTTAGTAGTTTGGGCTAAATTGTTAGGTACATCTTCTAATGGTTGATCTGAGATAGAAAAGTCACCAATAAATTTAAAAATTGGTTTGTATTTTCCAGGAATATCTATTTTTTCACCAGTGCGAGGGTTTCTGCCTTCTCTTGGGTTAACATATTTAACAGAAAACACGCCAAACTGTTTAAGTGGCAGAACGAATTTTTGAGCAAGCTGTAAATGAACATAATTCTTGAAGCTTTCAAGAACTAATTTAATGGTATTTTCCTGAAATCCTGTAGAGGATTGTATGTACTGAATTAAGTTAGGATTCATGGGAGAGATTTTAAAACAATTTCCCTGATTTTATCACAATATTCTAAATAGTTAGGGTCATATTTACGGGAAAATCTATAGTCTAATTTTTTGAAAATGCTAATTTCAACTTCCTCAAGAAAAATAAATCCAATATTTCCTATTTTATAAATCCCATAGCATTCGGTTTTCCGATGCCGCAACCAAACTTGGCAAACCAATCCGCTAACAGAATCTTTGTAAGATGCAAAATCAATATTACTCTGATTCATTGTATTCAGTTGTAAAGATACATAACCAAAACTTAAATTAAACGAACTATATTCCTCAGTGTCGCTGGCTTCAATCCATAGAGAATATGAATCTGCTGTAATATTGCTATCCTGAATTCTGGGATTATTAAGCCAATACAGCCCTATCCTGGCGTTGTAGGAATGATTCAACATATACCTTAAACATTCGTTAATCCTAGTCTGTTCTTCAATAGTTAATCGTGGTGTAGATTGTTTGGCAACTAAACACTTTACATAAGGAACTACATTTTTTATCTGGAGGTTAAGATAAGCTAAAATACCTGTAAACACAAGAGAAAAAAGAATATCAATAGCCAAAGCTAAACCTTGTTCAATTGCAATAATTTCTAGTGTTTCTGGTAATCCTTGCTGTTCTGTATTTTGGTTTTGATTTTGAGTCATAAAAACCTATTTTCTACATTTTTTGTTACAATAAAAACGCAAAGTTCTTCTTAACAAAATGATAAAGATTGTTCTTCTTTTATCCTTATGTATTGTACCAATACATCAACAAAATGTTCCTATCATGCACGATGAATGTGATAATCAAGCTGAAGAGATTTATAGAGTATGTCAACAAGAGGAAAAGTATTTTAAGGAAAATTTAAGATAATGCAAATAAATTACAATGAATGTGCGGAATTTACCGATAAACGGAACAAATTAGAAAATGGTAAATTTCATCCAGTCCCATCATCGATAACCGATTCAAGCCACTGGCAAATATCTTTCAAAAGTCAGCTAGGTTTAACTACAATCAAAACAAATATTTCCAAAACACAAGCCCAACAATTAGCTATTGTACTCAATGAACTAATTGAATAGTTTTTAAGCCCTTTTACTTAGTCTTTGATGCACTTTCTACCATAACCCGTTGTGCGAGATGGTAAAAGTGCCAAAGATTAAGTACAGACAATTTGTGTTATAAAATTATATAATGAATTTTTATCACACACAGGGGAAATATGTCCACCAAATCAGAAAAAATATTAGCAGAAATAGTAAATGGTTTTTGGATTAAAAAAAATAACTTGATGGTAACAGACGATATAATCTCTGCATTATCTACAGGTAATTCTTGGTTTGAATCACAGAATCAAATTAAATTCGCAAAAGAAGAATTAAAACCACTATATTCTTTATTAGATTATTTTGCTGAAGATGTAGAAGAATATCATATAGAAAATATTACATCTGAAATATTAGAATCATGTTATGGAGTAAACCGAGCTTTCAATTCAAAAGAGAATAAAGGACCACTGGATAATAATAATGTTTTCAACAAAGTTAATTATGATGCAGCTTTAGAAGTAAATAATGTAATCTTAGATTATGAAACTTATGCCAATTCCAATTTTACAGGGGATAAATATGATATTTTCAATAAAATACGTGACGTAGAAACAAAAAACAGAAGTATATTATTAATGATTTGGGCTGAGTTAAAAGCAGCAGTAATAAAATTATTAGAGAAATTACTTGAAATTATCAATGATATAATATTAACTATTCTTGTAAATCTCTATAAAAAGAAGGAAAGAGTTAGAGCTAACTTATCACAAGTAGCTATAAATGGATTAGCTGAATTTTATGATGAAATAGCATTAGTGCAAATATCAGCAATAGATATAGGATTAAATGCGGCTAAAAATTTAATAGAATTAATGATTAAAAGTTCTCTAGAAAACCTTGAAGAATTTTTAGTAACTTTCGATTCTAAAATAGAAGAGTTTGTAAAAATTTGGACTTCAATAGTAAATAGTTTTGTGCAATTTACAAAAATAATTGGTGAAGTCTGGAAATTCGCTCAAAATTTCGTTCAGTCACTGGGAATAACGCCACGGGAGAAAACTAAAATTTATGCTACTGTGAGACCACAATTAACTGAAGCTAGAAATAATAATAGAGCGATTAAAAAACAATTTAAATCAGTAAATGAAAACATAAAATCTTCAAGGAAAGAAACTAAATTAACAGGTCAAAAACTAATATTAATTGATGGTTATTTGAAAAATCCTAATTATCAAGACGATAAATTAAAAGGACTTTTTACACCTATCGCTGCTTCTTATAGTGCGATTCCTACGGAGCGCTTCGCTATCGCTCCCATTGATTTACCTGGTAAAATTGATGTAGCTAATATTATTAAACAAATTGCTGAAAGTATTTTATCAACATTTATATTAAAAGGTGTTGGCATACCAGAGGGATTTTTTGAAGCAATAAAAGAGATTACAGCGGCTCTTGTACTCAAGAATTTAGAACAAACTGGAGTAGATGAAATCAAATATTTAGTAGCTGAGATTTTAAAATCTGCTGCGGCTCTTTTACCAAAAGTTTTTAATGAATTGGGAATGTTTGCAGGTGCTTATTCTATGCTGATAGCTTGCGCTCCCTATATTCTAGCAGCAGGGGCAATAATAATGTTAGCGTTAGAATATTCCAAAAGAACTAAATTAGGTAACTTTATAGTAATAGCAGGATATGCAAATGGTCAACAAGAACCAGATATTTGTTGTGCTGGTGTTGACGGTGAAGATACTATGGAAGATATTAAAGAATTAATAAACAAACTGATTGAAAATACATTAAAGAAATATAATCTTTTAGTAGTAACAACATATCATCATAGTTACTTTGATAAAAAAATTTGTAGATGTTTTGATTACATAGAAGGAAAGTTTGTTATTCTATCATCAGAACAGGCTAAAATGGTAGACACACAAATTCGTAGTTTAGATTTCATGTACTAATTATGCCTACAAAATTTACGAACATAAGATTTGTTGAAGATGGATCAATAGGCGCAATTTCAACTATATCAGAGTTTTCAGTTTGGGATTGCGTTAAAAAAGAATGGCTTAAAACTCCAATAGTTTATAGAGATATTATGCTGGCTGCATTACATCCTGCCAATAACTTCTGTATTGGTCAAATTCCGGTAGACTCAAAAAACGCCTCTGTTCTCAATCCATTTAAGCCAAATGGAGAAAAATATGGATACTTCTTGGATTTAGCCAGTGGCGCTCGTAGCCATGGACGCTTTACATTTACTAATCAAAAAACGATAGGTAAAAAATATTATGGCACTGAGAAAAAAGATCAATGGAAAAGAATAATTTATGGAAGTATACTACATACTGCTTGCAAGAAATTAGTTTATATGCAAATGAATTATGTAGTAGTTGATGATGAAAATTTAAAAAATGGTGAACCTTATGATGATCCAATCAACAATATACATTGGGAGACAGGCGATAGTCACGCGAAAGCATCAAAAAAATTAATGAAATTGTTGGGTTTACCAGTTAAAATGCCTATATTTGATATTGAAACTGGAGAACTTATTGATGTAGAATTTGTTGATGTAGAAAAACCAATTCAGTTTAGAGCCGGATTTAGAAATAACGACGGATTAACTGAATGGGTGGGAAAGGGAACTGTAGCCTATAATTCTGCCCTTGATAGTCATCCTGGTAATTTTGATTTAGTAATTCCCCTATCATCATTGAAGGGAAATAAACCAGCCTTGGGGAATCATCAAGGTAAACTTTTATTTGGATTAGTATTTGATGGTGAAATCCGCCGCGCTAAACCTGGATGGATGTTATTGCAGTGGTTTAGTTTTGAGCAATTACAAAAAGATAAAATTATAAGTAGACTTGGGGAAAAATGCCAACAACTAAATGAAGCCTATGATTCCATTGTTAATCTAGCCAAGGTTATTAGAGTTAGTCAGGAAGAAGCAGAAGCCGAAGTAACAGATATTAACGATAGATTAGAGTCTGAAGCGGAATACGTCAATACCATGACTAGAATAATTGCCGCTGATAAAAAAGGAGTGTTACTACTTCACCCATACATAGTTAGCAGAGTTAAGGATCGGGTGAGGGCTCTATGGTTGAATTTGGCCAAAGCAGCCGGAATTAGATTTTTCTCAGTCATGGCTCAACCTGATGAAAGTTTAGCCCATTACAATATTGAACTTCCTGGTGGAGAAATTGGTGGAAAAAAGGTATTTTGCGCCCCTGATTTCAAAGAAGGTGAATATATTTTATTTGTTAATCCCATGCGTCACTGGGGTGATTGTCAGATCTGGGAGAATAAGCTTGAGGGTACATATACAAGAGCAACTGGTATTATGGCCGCTCCTAAAAAGCTCTTGTTAACATTAGGGCGCGACACAGATGGAGACTTTCTACAATTAATCAGCACAGAATCCTATCCCACATTAGCAGAAGCAATTAGAGACTTCAAAAAAGCACCAGTTACGGTAAAATTCCCGAAAATGGCCTTGAAGGGGAACTTACAACGAATAGCGATCTCCTCAATGAATGATTTAACTGGGGTTGTAGCTTCTCTTTTAGCACGTGCTAAAGTTGCCGGTGTAGAAGGAATTGTTCTCGAAATTCCCCCCGGTGGTGAACAGAAAGAGCCCCAGGAAATGACCATCATTGATTTCCTATCCCAACAGGTCCAAATTGCTGTTGATAGCCTCAAGTCTGCGTATCCAAATAATGTTGAAGGATTGAATGCAGTCAAAAAATATTTAGATGGTTACGAAAACTCAAAAGCCCCATGGCTCAAGGATTTTAAGGATAAAGAATGTTACAGAGATCGGCCATGTGCAGTAGAGCCAGAAGCTAAAGATACTATCAGCAGGATAGTTAAGTTTGTAAATTCCTGGTTCAAGGTCCCAATTTTACCAGAGGAAACCCGCCCATCATTCTATGAATTTACTTTATTCTCACAAGTAAATGTTGATGAGAAACAGATATACGAAGCTATTTTAGTTACAAGTCAATACAGGGCTGCTATGGCCGACGCTTTTGAATGGAGAGACGCTAATGATGGCGATACAAGCAAAATCAGAGAAGTCTCTCAATTGTTTAAATCAAAAAAAGATAAAATATTGAGTACAAAGATTGACGGAAAATCGTTTACTGTTGAATCATGGGTAGCAGCTTACTGGAGAGGTTGTCATCAAGCATCATCTGGAAGTGCGGGTTTAGTTTTCTCACTTTTCCCTGATGAAATCGTAAATGAGTTAAATAATATGAAAGAAAAAGAAAGTAAAGTTTTGGTTGTGTACGCCACTGACAAAAACAAATGGGCTGTTAGTAGAAATAATCAATGGCAAGGTCAGGAAGTTCAAATTCAATCAATTCTAATGTCATTTAATGGCAAACAAAAACTCGCTATTAATATGTCTTATAGCGGTGCTAAAAAACAATTAGGTTTTCACCTTCTGGGAATTGTCAGAGATTCCTATGTACCCTACTTTCCAGTTGGAACATCTAAAACTATGAAAATTTATTGTACTAAATTCTCAACAAAAACTAATATGGTAACAGAAATGACTCTGTTTGATTCTATAATGCCACAGTGGCAGATTGACGAATGGTTATACTCTAAATGATTTCTATGTCGGTACTCAATCTTTAGGCTATTTACGAACTCGCATCAAGAAAACAATTAGCAATAAACAAACTGTCATTATGAATTTGAGGTAAGTTTTACGAACATTTAAAAAAAGCCTAATCTAAATTAATAGACTAGGCTTTTCACTAATTAGAATGCAAGCTCATCAAAAACATCATTAGATTCTTGTAATGCAGATTCTTTTGATACTCGTCTAGCTGAATAATAATCATTTCTGATTTTCACCAAATCACTCAAGCTATATCCTAAATCAGAATATAACTCTTGCAATTCATTTAAACCCATTTGATGAATTTCATGAACAGACCAAGCCTCAAAAAATTCTTGATAACCTTCGAGACCTTTTACTTTATATTCAGACTTAAACTCCTGCCATCCAATGATCCGAAAAGCATCAATTATTAAACTTTTTTCCTTATTGATTTTATTGGTGAATGTGATTTTCTTCGCAGGAACGTTAACAGAAGGTAAATCCCAAGGATGATCTACATCAAAATCATTATTAACTTCATTTCCATTAACTTCTTTCTTAGCTCTAACCATGATGATTACCAAAATGAAAAACACCACTTTCGGCGGCAGCTGCCTAACAGATAACTCTTAATGCCCTAACAGATAACTCTTAATGCCCTAACAGATAACTCTTAATGCCCTAACAGATAACTTTTAAATAATTAATTCTTACTTCAATTAATTGTCTATTATTTATGAAACTATATTATAATTTAATAGTTGTTACTCTTATCCAGCAGCAGAGTTGAAAAAACTCTGCTTTTTTATGATTAATTAGTAGATTTCATCTGTTCCCATCCAATCATCTTCATAATCATCAACCCACTATAATAAAAGCGATCGCTGTAGTTAAATGTGCGATCGCTATTGCAATTCCTAACTAAAACGGAATGTCATCTGGGGAATCATAATGAACTTGACAAGTAACTTGATTAGATTCAGAGGGAGATTCAGGGGGATATTCAATTAAAAATTCATCACATTCCTGAAAACAACATTTAATCGTTTCCTCAATAGTGGGATAATTTTCTAATGAAAATAGGTGAAATAATTGCCCATTATACATGGGTTGAGATTGATAAATTTCACCGCTAAAACTGATAGGATCGGTAAATATCCTTCTGATTTGGATCAGAAAATAACCAAGATATTCAAAATTAAGCTCAATATTAGAGCATTTGTTGCTATTAATTTGTTCCATATTTTCCTCCAAAATTTTATCCTCAACAATTTCGGCGGTAGCACTTGTTTACTAAAATTTCTGATTTTTAATTTGATATGGCAAAATAATATTGTCTTTCCAGAAACCAATGCTTTTATTTTTAGCGATCGCACATTTTCTGATAACTTCCAAGAATAAATCTAATTCTCTATTTGAATTAAAATCATAATACTGATATGGTAAAAAATAAGCCGCCATACCCGATGCACACATATTTAATTGCACATTTGTTTCTTGACTAATTACATTACTAAGATATAAATCACACAAATCTCTATCATAAATATCTTTTTCATATTTATAACAATATAAAATATTATTTTTAGGAATTATAGAACTTAAGAATGATTTAGCATTAATTCCCCATTGCCAATGCTGTAAAACCCTTGGATCATCTGAGTTTTCCCACGGCTTTTTTAATTCGGGTGCATCAATAAATCTCATCCTTGCTTTGATTATTTTATGATCATAATTAATGGTCAAAGTATCACCATCATGGACTTTTAAGACATTTACTTCAATCGGTTTCATTGTGTTATAATTAAATAAATTAACTATAACACAATTTTGTTTTAACGACGATTTACTAGAGCTAAGTAACTATCAATAAATTCACCATTGATATTAAAATCAACTGCAACGCCTTTAATACGCCGCTTAACATCAGTTCTTGCGTCGTGTAATTCTAAATCATCATCATCTTTTTCTTCTTCTAATTTGATTAATTTGTGAATAGCTTTTGCTAATTTCCTTAGATAATCTGTATCTAGATTTTCCTTACCAGTCCATGATGTATCGTTCATGATTTACTCCTAAATTCCTCTCACTATTCCCAATTTCTAGAAAAACGATAATTGATGTGGACTAGGAACATTAGCCACAATATGACAGCCATACCATCCTTCACCGATGTGAAATAATCCCCAACCCCGTGGACGTTGAATATTTCCTAAATAAACTAAACATGGCAATCCTAAGCCTAGTGCATAAGCTAATGATGCCCAAGTACCTGAACCTGTACCGCAAAAGCAACATCCTCTGTCCTTAGACGGTAATAAATTAGCAGGACACTGTGAATCTGGAAATGATACCCATAAACCATGTCTGCATTTCACTGATTCAATTACATGAGCAGACCGCAGCGCGAAAGAACTTTTACCACGTCCAAAATCTGATGCCCTGGAAACCTCAGCATTTGGGAATACTTTCCTGAAATAGGCATCTACTCCATTAGCACACCCTACAAATACTTGGCTATCTTTCGAGACTAATTTGGCAGCTTCTCTACATCCTTTGGGAACAGATGCCCTAGCACCACTAAATCCAAAAACCTGATAACTTGAAATAATCTTTGCAATCATTACTTTATTTGCAAAAACAACAACAATTTAGGCGGTAGCAAAACTAAATTACTCATTTCCCATTGTGTATTTACTCTTCATCTTTTTCTGCATTTATTCTGAAAGTTGTAGCTTGCTTTTTATTGATATAATTCAGATATTCCCGCCTCACTGATTCTCTGCATTTATCATGCAATATATTCATACAAGCCTCCTCGTCTTCATCTTCATCAATACTTGCCCACAATTCAGTCTTTAATTCTAGACTATTGTAATTTTCTAGATTAAATTTCCTGGTATACCCTACAGCAATTGTTTTAATGTGCATTGTTTTACTCCATTGATAAAAAAAGCCACTGATTTTCACCAGTGACTATTAACTAAAAACCTAAATTACTGATTTCCTTCTGGTAGTAATAACAATTTCACTTCCTCACCAAAACCTATACTAGAATCATACTTTTCTAGCACTGCATTCATTTTCACTCTTGTTCCCATAAATAACTTGGGGAAATTTTCAAGATTTGGCTTAACGTAATCAACCACTTTACAGCAATACGAACTTTCCTTGACTGTACCTTCTTTCATTCCTTTGAATTGCACTTGAATCATACACAAAGCACGCCATTTGTCATCTTTGCTACTGTGTTTAAGATTCAACAATTTGGAAAAAGACATTTCAGCTTCAGAATAATATGTACTCAAAGCCTCTTTCAGACTCCAAAGAGCTACATTCTTGAACCTGATTCTAATTGGTACTTCATGCAAGAAATTATTATCTTCATCTAAGAATATGATTAAATGCTCCGAAACAGCATCCATCATTTTCTTGTCAATTTCCCCTGCATAACTATCGTACCAATCAATCACCGTATTTCTTAACTCAACTGGAACGAGTTCAGTATCCTTATATTTTAAATAAGGGTTAAGAAAACCTAAAATAATCATTCTAGGATTTGTTAGAAATAAACCAGGTTCAGTTCCACCGGATAAATCTTTCTCGACTATTTCAGCTTTACCGAACCAACCAGCCTTGCTTAAATTCTTTTCAGGAATAAATAAGCCCGCATTTTCAGAATTAATTACAACGCCATAAGGAAACCTTTTTGGGCGTTTACAATTAAATTCCTCACTCAACAAGCTAGGATCAATATCAAACTCAGAGCTAAAATCGAAATCATTCATTTCATTACCTTCTTGGTTTTCATCATTCATTTCATTACCTTCTTGGTTTTCAGTTGAATTAGTTGGTTCGTTTTTACTTTTACGCATTGTTTTATTCCAAATTGAAGAATCAAAAATTGAGGCGGTAGCAATAGTTTCAGGAATAGATTTTATCCCTGAAACATCAATTTTATAAATTTATTGACGAATCTATCAACAGATGATTAGATGCTTTAATTAAATTATTCATCTTCTCTCTCAGTCCCGGCTTACCAGGAACTCCAGAAAATGAATAATCGAATATTTCATCATTATTAGCTTTTAAACTAATTGTGGTGATTATTTCAGTCATGTGAAAACCTTTATCGTTGATTTCTTTTAGATACTGAAACCACGGAAATAAAGCATTAGTTGAGCCACTATTTAACAGCGCATAACACCAATTACTTTTATCGTCCAAGAATGTTAATTGTACCCATTCTTGTGCTGGTAAATTTTCAAATGGCTTTGCAAAAATTGCCTCTGAAGACCACAAAACAATTACCCTTAGACTTTCGCCAACTTCGATTAATTGTTTCTTGTTCTCTAGATATATTTTACCAGACTTTCTATTGAATCGGTATTTTCGTTCTTGCATTATTAACCCTCAAAAAAAGTCACTAATTAAGGCGGTAGCATTAGTTTCAGAGATAAATTACCTCTGAAACATCATTACTATAAACCTAGTAAAAAATCTTTGAATAATCACAAGTCTTGATTAAATTATCCATTTTCCCCTTTAACCCAGGTTTGCCAGGCATTCCAGAAAATGAATAATCAAATAGTTCATTACCAGCTTTAACTAGACTAATTGTGGTAATTACTTCAATCATGTCAAGTCTTTGATCTTTGACTTCTTTTTGGTATTGAAACCACGGAAACAAGGCATTAGTTGAACCACTACTTAACAGCGCGTAACACCAATTACCTTGATTATCTATGAATATTAGTTGTATCCAGTTTTGTGAAAATGGCTTTGCGAAAATTGGTGGTGAAGACCACAAAACAATTACGTTTAGACTTTCGCCAACTTCGATTAATTGTTCCCCATCTTCCAGATATATTTTACCAGACTTTCGACTAAATCGGTACTTTCGTTCTAGCATTATTATCTTCAAAACAAATTAAATAAACTAACACCACTATTAGCGGTAGCATTAGTTTATTGATTTACTCAAATTACCTTAAATCTCATTCAAGAAAACAGATAAACCCGGATCAAGATATAATGATTCCTCTCTCCTTGATTTATATTGTGCTTTCAAGAGGATAATCATTGAATTACTTGATAATTCCAATTGTTTTTTCTGGAGTTGTTCGATTTCATTTTTCAATGATTCAATTTTTGATTCTATTTCAGCGATCGCCTTAAAATTCTTCTTAGTTAAATCCGCTGATATCCTCTGAATATCCTCATCTAACTTTGACAACATTAAATCATCTTTATTATTAGAGAATTTCTTTCTCAAATTCAAGACTATTCTGCCATTGTCGTTATGATAGATAACTTTATTCTTTGAATCTGGTGCGATCGCTAATGCTTCTTGAATAGCATCCGGCATGATTTCCTCAACCTTTAATTGCATCTGATTAATCATTGCCCGTAAATTCAGTAATTCATCAAGATTTTTACTCATGTTTAGCTCCTAAAAAAATAGGGGAATTAATTATAATCCCCCTCTTGTTGGTTATTTATTCAAAATCATTGTTATTCGTTTCGTTCGATGGTTTCGTTAGTTCCCAGTTTTACCCAGGAACTTCTATTTCTAAACGTCTAATAGCCCTTTCAATGATTCAATCATATCAATTGCTAATTGAATAGATTTTTTGGTTATATCTATTCTTTGTGGTTCAGAAATTTTATCATTTGGTTTACCCAAACAACCTATATGGAATTTTGCAGATTGACAAGAATTATATGCTATTGCTAAATTATTTGTAATAGCAAATTTTCTTTCTTCAAATTTCTCTGCTTCAGTTTCCCGACAATCAAAGTCTTCAAGTTCAATTGGTGATTCTGGTTCGTATTTTGTCACTTCTATACTCCTGCCATGACATTCATAATATTCTGTTGCTTCAATCATCATTTTACCCCATAAAAAAACCACCAATTAAGGCGGTAGCAATGTTTAGTTATTGATTGAAACTACTGCAATAAATATTCTGCTATTTCATGATAATTTATTGAGTGAATGGCATTTTCAAGTAAATCCATGTAAACTCCCTTGAGATCTGGTTTTGATTTTTCAATCAATCCTTCAAGTGCATCCGCCAAATTAGTTACAGAATCCTTGCTTTTTCTTGCTTGTTTTATCAATTCATCTCCTATTTGATCATTTTTAATCCACATGGCATAATTCCAAGTTTGATGGTTAGTCCATTCATTAGCAGTTCTCATGATTTGATTTCCTTTTTTAAAAAAGCTACCACTCAAGGCGGTAGCAATAGTTTACAAATTAATTAAATTAACAACAGCTTCAACACTTAAACCCCTAACTTTGATTTCATAGGGAAAACCTTCAACTCTTTTAGCCTCTCTAAATGCTTCATTTTCATAATTAAAATATCCATTGTTTTGCCTAATCCAATTATGATATTTATCGCATTCAGACTCATTATTCAATCCAATATACGTTACAAAGCTCAAAAACTCTGATTCTAATTCATTCATTTCCTCCCATCCAAATTGATTTGAATAAGTTCCGGTAATTGTCACCCGATCGCTTAATTTAACGACTAAATAGTTACCGTGTGCACTAGATTTTATTACATTTCCACTAATACCAGCAAAATTAATTATCATTGGTTTACACGAAAAACAACAACAATTCAAGCGGTAGAAATTGTTTAAAAATTTGTTATAAAAAAAACCGAGTGGCTAGACTCGGTTAGAGGAGATGGGGTTATTCTTATAAAAGTTCTGTATATTATCTTTATATATAATATACCATTTTAATAATTTTGTCAAATTTTACCATAAAAAAAGCAGAGATTTAACCCTGCTTGCGTTGTGTCGTTTATCATACAATACTATTGTATTTTATCACATTTTCTTACTTAATGCTCCCCCTAAACTAAGTGAAATATAATTGGCAAACAAGAAACAAAAATTACCAGATAGAGATATAGCTAGAGCTAATGGCCAATTCTTGGTTTTGTGGTAATTGCTAATTATGTCAATCCATAAAGATGATGTGATTCCTACAACCAAAAACACAATTAATAAAGCAATCCCGAAAAAACAAATAATTCTTTCTAAATCATCTGTTATCGATCCTATTTTGCGTCCTCCAGTTAACACAAAGTGCCATGAGCTAGGATTAGTCAGAACTGCACCAGTGGCACTGACCACGGAAGTGTTAACCAAGGCTAGAATAAATGGTAAAGATGGCGTGACTGATGCGGCGTTAGTCATTTTTGCAATCCATTCTGTAGACATGGCAGCATCAATTATCGTCATTAATGCACCACCGCCAATTAGTGCAAACCAAATAATTCTTAGTGTTAAATTATTGAACCCCATTTATCACCTCATGTGGCTGAAATAATATGAGCATCTGCAAAATCTGAGGATATCAAACCCTTATCCTCTAGGGTTATTAAAGATTTTCTAATCTCTATTAATCTTAAATGCCACCTATCGGCAAACTCCACTAAATTAAACGGAACATATTTATCTTTAGACTCCTGTTCCATAATCTTTATCGCTAGGTAGGTGTAACCTATTGAATTCAAGATTCCTAACGATCTTAAATTTCTCACTTGACTTTCAGACAATATAATTGTTGTTGAAACATCAGGTACTTCTATTAACTCCATTTGCTTCATTTATTTCTCTACTTTTAAATAACTGCTGGTAACACCGATTAAAAAACTAAGACAGAACGCGGGGCGTGTAATTTCTGGTTTGAATATTAGTAATATCAAAGATGCGATCGCTCCAAACAAAATGCCCCGAATTATCCCAGTAATACATTTACTGATCATATCCTCAGTTGGATCATCTTTCTTTATGGAATTTATCATGATTACTAAATCATCTAAATCATTTATGATATGGGCAATAGTCTTTTTAAACTGTATTTCTATGCGAGCGATCGCTGTAGTATCCGCCTTCACTGGACTATTTGTTAGAGCCAATAAATTGCATTTTAAATCATGAATTGACTCTAGGCATTCAGTGTTAGTAATGTCAGAATTATTATTCATCTTACTTACCTTCCTCGATAATGGTTTTTGTCAGTTGTCAGTTGTCAGTTGTCAGTTGTCAGGTATATCCTGCAAAGGTTCGACACAATGAATTTTAAATTGGAAACTAGAGTTCAAAGTCCTACAATCTCCGTATCCTTTAGACTTTAGTATTAAAAACAATTCTCTGACTTTCTGAGAATTATAATTTTTTAATGTACTAAAATCTTTTCTTAAGACATCTCTAATTGATATCCAATTCTGTTTCTCAATGGCGAATTTCAGAATTGATTTCAGACCATCAGGTAAAATTTCTGAAATTAATAATTCATTGTTATCGCCTTGGGGAATTTCTTTAATTGGTGTACCAAAATTAATAATTTTATTATCCTGTTTCGGTAAATCAACTAACAGCCATTCGCTTGAAGAATCTAATTTAACCCTGGCTTTCCCAGTAGAGATAGGCTTAAATGATGATTTATTAATCTCAGCTAAACATTCAACCTGTAACATCTTAGAGACTAAATTATGAAGTCCAGAAATACCAAATAAACACGATTGTGTATTATTATGAGCAACAATCAAAACTGGCATTTCTTGTTTTCTGGATTTAGTCAAGGCATACTTACCAAAATTGCTAAGAAATTCATGATCTTTAATAAATGATGAATAAGTAGTGGCCTCTTCTATCACTAAAGTAATGGCTTTACCTTGACTCCATAATTTTTCTCTCCATTGATTTTCTGGAATATTAGACTGAGAAAATTCTTTATATCTGGCGATTAATTCGCCATAATACCACCTCATCATTTTCTCAATTGATTCATGATCATGGTAGGATTCCACACCCTGCCATTCACTGCGATTAGAGTCAGGATCTAGTACAATAATTCTGTATCCTGTTGATGATTTTAGTTTTTCCTGGATTATGAACCTAGCAAGCCAAGATTTACCACCTCCTTGATTCCCCCAAATTAATGAAGTTTGGTGAATCATGACCTGCCACCATAAGGAATCATTTAAAACATGATTTCCAGAAACGACTTTTTTTTAATCTCAGGTTCTGCGGGTATTTCCACTTTTTCGTAATCATTTCTGATTTCTGATAATTCTACTAATTCAGGATGATTAGATAAATTATTCAGTGTGGCTAATCTACCTTTTTCACAAGACTTTAGAAAACCATAGATTAATAATCCCGCTGGTGATAAAAGTATTATGCTTCCTAGAGCGATCGCTAAAAATAATTCCATGATTCAATCCTCCAGTGAAAGTGAATTTATTTCCTCATTAAATGCTTCAGTGTAGGCATGAATCGCTTTTTGAGCAGCGATTATTCCCATCATTCTAAATCTCTCCTTTGTTGCCTCTTCCAGCGCTTTTAATCTGTTGGTGTTGTTTGTTCTTAGATTTTCCACATTTGTTAAATTGGCTTGTGTAAATTTGGATAAATCATATTTTTTGATTTCTGCTGAATCAATTACCTCCACTTCTACTATTTCTACAACGTCATCAGGAATAGCCAAGCTAACAATTTCACCCCTAGACTCAGATAAATTACTACTACTATCGTTCTTGTGGCTTGACTGAATATCATTTATCCATTTCTGGTGATTCTCAGATGCGGCTAAATCTTCAATATCGCTCTGAATTGTTAGAAGCAATCCAGAGCTTTTTTTATCTAAGGCAATTATAATATAAATAGTTGTCAAAAGTTTGAAACTCTTCAAAAAACAAGGACATAAAAATGAAAACTAAAGTTGCCCGTATTACAACTGTTACAACTGAAGAATTGGCCAAAAGAATCAAGGAACTAGCAGATGATCAACAGAGAAGTGTATCTCAGACGGTAGAGATTATCCTTATGGAAACGATAAAGAAAATTGACAATAATTCGGGATTTAAAAAATGATAGAAAAAATACAGAACACTTTGATCTAATTCAATTAAAATAATAATTACGTTTTCCAGGTATTAACCATATGTCCGGTTTAGAATTACTAATCAAAAATGCTAAGAGATGGGCTTTAATAAAGCATTTACAACCACCTCTTAGAGTAGAGCTAATGAGTATTACAGATGCGGAATTTGAGGCTAGAATCAATCAGTATCAATTAGTTCAGCTAAATAAATAATTCTATTTCTATAACTTCACCATTAGAAACAGACACCGATTTAATTAACTCTTTGTAGATTTCAGATTTATCTCTCCAGGGTATGCTTCGCCAAAAATCTAAATCTGAAAAACTATTAACCAAAATCTTTTCTAATTCTTGACTAATTTCCTGTTTCACTGTTTCTAAGGATTTTAGTCTTTGGATTTCCAATAAAGTGGATGCGATCGCTCCGTCAATAATTGGTGATTTAGGTAATTGTCTCAAGGATCTTAATTGGCGTTCCTGATCTACTATTAAAGGATTATCGTCACTGGATGTAATTTCACTTTCTGTAAACGAGATTATATCTAAATATCTTTGATGTAGTACGCTGTCAACATTGTAAATAATATTATCAAGATAGGTAGTAAATTTGTTTTTACAAAATAAATCTCCTGACATATCATGCTGTTTACATCTAACTCTAGTTTTACTGCCACGTTTTTTAATGAAGCACTTGTACCCACAGTCAGCGCAAATAATTTGTCCTGATAACGGATAACTTTCTGTATCTTTTTTACCGTTTCCATAACAGTGCTTAGATTTGTTGGTTTCTAGGATTCTAAGAATTTTATGGTATTCAAGATTAGAAATTAGCGGCTCATGAGTGTTTTGATGAATTGTCCACTTTTCGGGATTATCAATATTTCCTCTAGAACCATAAACAGTATGTCCGCGCAGACATGGATTTAATAACCAATATCTCAACCCAGAAACACTGAGTTTAATTCCGTGGGTTTCTAATAAATACTGGCCTAAACTTCTCAATGTTCCGCCGTTGAGGAAAAATTTAATTGCTTGTTGTGCGATCGCCCATTTTTCTAAATCTGGTTCGTATTTCTCATTCACCCTGGTATAACCGAACGGTGGCCGGGGTGAGGCTTTCTTCATGAGTCTAAAATATTCCATGCCGTTGTTGATTCTTTCAGACAACATTCTTGATTCTAATTCTGCTAACCCTGCCATTTGATTAATGGAGTACCAGCCATAAGCGGAGGATGGATTTACTGGTGAATCAAGAACATTGATTTTAATATTTAATTTCTGAAGTGCTTCAATAGTTTGGTGAATCCCTATTACACTACGACCCAATCTATCAATTCTGGTAATGATAAGCTCTGATACCCGACCTTGACCACATAAAGCCATCATTTTCTTAAATTCTTTTCTAGCAAATGATTTTCCAGATTCTACATCACAGAAAATAATTGTCGCCCCGGCGGATTTGATTCTATGGGTTTGTTGATCTAATGCGCTGCTGTCTTGTGCTTGTTCTCGTGTTGATACTCTGGTATATCCAATTTTCATAAAATAATCTCACAGTAGAATAATCTATATGTACCATACAATATATCTTGGTAGAGTCAGCTTTAGGATCGCAACCTACGATCATGATGCGTTGACCCATTTCAGCCATAGCGGCTAAAGTATTTTGAGAAGTGGTAGATTTACCGATACCGCCCTTGCCGTAGAAAGCTATCTGTCTAATTTTTTCTTCAGTCATTGTTCGTGTTTCCTAGAATTAGTTGATTGGTGATTTTGTCTGTTGGTTCTCACGGCCAAAGTTCTACGGCGGTGAGCGTTTGTAGAACGTCGCTATCTATGGAGGCGATCGCTCTACAGAAAATTTGATGGTGTTCATAGTATTTATTGGTTTGTAGGATTTTTGTTTGTTAGTTGTAGGGGTTTACGGTGTAAACCCTTACTATTAGCTGTTGTTTACTAAACTGCTTCGACGGTGATTTCTTTGCTGATGCGATCGCGTAATCTCGCTTCAATTGCAATCTTTAAAGTAGCAGTGCTGCTAGAACATGAACCGCAAGCACCTTTAAGAATGACTTGAATCTTATCGCCTTCTACATCATAAAGTTCTACATCTCCCCCATCAGCGATTAAAACGGGTCGGACTTCTTCATCTAATACTTTTTGAATCAGGGCAACTTTTTGAACTGTAGTTAATGGTCTTTTTTGCTCTGAACTAGGAATTTCTGCTTTAGCTTTCGCCTTATAGCTGTGGAGATTTTTATTGGCGGCTTCCTGCTTTACTTCTCTGATTATATCATCAATCTTCGTTAAACAAGAACCGCATCCGCCACCAGCTTTTACATAATTTGTTACTTGCTCTGCACTGAAGAGATTGTTTTGTGCAACTGCTTTCTTTATCTTAGCATCAGTTATTCCAAAACAGCTACAGATGAGGACACCTTCTTCATCGTCATGTGCCTCTAAAGGAATGCCTCGATAATTATAAATCGCAGCTTCTAGAGCTTCCTGACCCATAACAGAACAGTGCATTTTTGCTTCAGGTAAACCACCTAAATAATCAGCGATTTCCTTATTTGTAACTCCCAAAGCTTCATCTAAAGTTAAACCTTTAATCATTTCAGTTAAAGCACTAGAAGAAGCGATCGCACTAGTACAACCAAAAGTTTGAAAACGTGCATCAAGAATTTTATCTGTTGCTTCTTCAACCTTCAAATGTAATCTTAAAGCATCACCACAAGCAATACTTCCTACTTCACCAGTTGCAACTTTCACACCAGCTTCACCAGTTTCTTCAATTGCGCCCTGGTTTTTAGGATCATAAAATAACTCTAATACCTTATCAGTGTAGTCCCACATAGTTAATTTTAGATTTTGGATTTTAGATCGGTGATTCGTAATTTTTGATTGGTCAGCAGTCAGTTTTTACTTACTACTGACCACTGACTAATGACTACTGATAATTGACTGTTGTTGTAACCAATCAGCATGATCATTTTTAAAGGGAGATAAAGCCCGCAAACGGTCAACAATTTCCGGCATAACTGCAATTACCTTTTCAATTTCAGCCTCAGTTGTGTAGCGAGAAAGACTGAAGCGAATCGAACCATGTAAAGTAGTATAAGGTAAACCCATAGCTCGTAAAACATGAGAAGGTTCAAGAGAACCAGAAGTACAAGCAGAACCAGAAGAAGCACAAATACCGTACTTATTTAAAGAGAGCAAAATTGCCTCACCTTCAATATATTTGAAACCGATATTTGTAGTATTTGGTAATCTATTTTTAATATCACCATTTACTTCACAATCGGGAATTTTAACCAGAAGAGATTCTTCTAAATAATCGCGCAACTTTCTTTCTTTCTTTATTGCTTCTACTAAATATGATAATTCCAATTCCGCAGCTTTCCCTAAAGCAATAATTCCGGGAACATTCTCTGTACCTGCTCTGCGTCCTCGTTCTTGATGTCCACCAACTAAGAAAGGACGGAAACGAACCCCACGTCTAACATACAAAGCACCAATACCTTTAGGAGCATGAATTTTGTGACCAGATATAGTTAACATATCTATGGTACTGGTCTTCATATTTAAGGGTATTTTGCCTACCGCTTGCACTGCATCAACGTGGAAGATAGCTCCATATTCTTTAACTCTAACACCAATTTCTTCAATGGGAAAAATTGTGCCGGTTTCATTATTGGCATACATTACTGTTACTAAAGCAGTGTTACCAGTTAAAGAAGCTTCCAACTCATTCAAGTCTATTTGTCCTTGAGAATTGACCGACAAATAGGTAACTTGATAACCTTTAGATTCTAATTGTTTACAAACATTTAAAACTGCAGGATGTTCTACTTGAGAAGTGATAATATGACGTTTTTCTGGTTGAGCTAATAACGCCGCATAAATAGCAGCATTATCACCTTCAGTTCCGCAACTGGTAAAAACAATTTCTGATTCTTCTGCTCCCAGTAAAGCAGCAATTTGTTCTCTGGCTGCTTTTACAGCTTTTCCCAATTGTCCACCAAAGGTGTGCATACTAGAAGGATTAGCATAATAATCCGTCAAATAAGGCATCATAGCCTCAACAACTTGAGGATCTATTTTAGTGGTAGCATTATTATCAAGATAGATACAATTATTTTCCATAATTTCCATATAAAGATTATGAGTAATCAGCGAGAATTGGTGATTGGTGATGGGTGATAGGTAATTGGGGACAATATTACCTATTACCCATCACATCGCCTATATAACTACTTGTCCTTGATGTTTTTGTAACTGTTGAGAAAACTTCTGAGAATAAGATTTGTACCAATTTTCCCAGTAGTCTTGTTTATTAGTTAACTTTGCCAAAACACGGTGGTAATAAGCAAACCAACTTTCCCAATAATCACTAGGTTGTTTAATGCAACCATCAACAGTCGGACAACTGGCTTTACATTGAGGTACGGTGTAAATACTACCAGCGCAATTTGTGCAAAGTTGAGAATCAATCCAATAATTACCGTCAACTTCTTGAATTGCACCAGTAGGACAAACAGGTAAACACAACTTGCAAGAAATACACTGGCTAGTAATTTTGTAAGCCATGATTATTTACCTTTGCGTAAATTGGTGAAGAGGTAAAAGATAATAGATGATTAGGTGTTAAGCCAGGGAAATTATTACCTATTACCTATTACCCATTAATCTGAACATATTGCTCGTAAAATTCTAAAGCAACCTTTTCAATTACGTCGTAGGCTTCAACAGTTTGTATTCCTGCTGCTTCTAGTTTTTCCTTGGGACAATTGCCTATTTTCGATACCAAAACTGCTTTACAATCTGCGATCGCTTTCATTATATTATCTGCGGTAGCTGCTTCGCTGTAACCACCTTGACAATATTGATCAATCTTCCGGTGACTTACAAAACGAACCTCATTACCATCAACTTCATACACTTGAAATTCTTTAGCGTGTCCGAAATGTTGGTTAACTAATCCACCGCCTTTTGTGGCTACTGCAATCAAAATTTTAGGATTATTAGCAGATTTTTTGCCAGTCAATACTTTATCTTTTGCAGCCTTAATTTCTTCTCTAAATTTCTCAATACCTTCGTGAACTTCTTGACGGGTTTCAAAGTTATATTCTGGAGTCATTTCCAAAAATTTATCTTTAGTAAATTCCTGGCTACGATCTTCTCCTAATAATCCTACCGCATCTGCTCGACACTGACGACAGTGGCGCATCATTTTCATGTTACCAGAACAATTATCTTGAACCTCTTTTAGTTCTTTTCCTGTTGGTCCACGTTGACCGGTTAAACCGAAATGTGTACCATGTTCTGGTGCAGAAATTAGCGGCATAATGTTATGTAAGAATGCTCCTCTCTCCCGAATAGCTTTATTAACTTCTACCAAATGTTTATCATTAATTCCCGGAATCATCACAGAATTAACTTTGCATAAAATATCAGCTTCCTTGAGAGCTTGCAATCCTTCTAACTGTTTTTCTAGGAGAATTTTTGCCCCTTCAACGCCTCTATAACGCTTGCGTTTATAGTGAACCCAAGAATATATTTGTGCACCTATTTCGGGGTCAATAGTATTAAGAGTAATGGTAACGTGATCTATATTTAATTGTTTAATGCGATCAACATATTCTGTTAGCATCAAACCGTTAGTAGATAAGCACAATTTAATATCTGGTGCTTTATCTGCAATTAATTCAAAAGTCCGAAAAGTTTTTTCTGGATTAGCCAAAGGATCACCAGGACCGGCAACTCCCAATACGGTCATTTGTGGAATTTTACCGGCAATTACTAACACTTTATGGGCAGCTTCTTCTGGTGTGAGCAGTTCACTCACTACCCCCGGACGACTTTCGTTAGCACAGTCATACTTGCGGTTACAATAGTTACATTGAATATTGCAAGCTGGAGCAACAGCAACGTGCATCCGTGCATAATGATGATGAGCTTCTTCGCTATAACAGGGGTGTTTAGAAATGCGTTCTATAAGTTTTTCGTCCATTTCTGGAGTTGTGCTGCTGTCGCAACCGCAATTACCAGATTTAGCGGGGATGATCATAGAATCCTGATGGTCGGAGGTGAGAATGTTGGTAGCAGGTAGTGTCATTGAATTTCGCTGTTTGCGGTGGACTTGAGAGCCACTGTGGGAGATGCTGTTACTACTGCCAATATCTAAATTATTTTAGACATGGTGCTAATCTCATCCCTCCACTCACTTTTGACTGCTAACTTCGTTTTGTTAAGGAGCATTAAGTGATTGGCGATAAATGATTTATAGCAGCCCTTTTTTTACCCCCCCTTCCAAGACATTGGATAGAACTTATTAGATTTATTATGTTTGTACTCAAATTCTTAAATCCTTCTATTGCAACGATACAAAAATTAAAAAAGATTTTTTCGGGTAGGGGTACGAGTATTTATAATTAGGGGTACGAGTATTTATAGTTAGGGGTTCAGGATTTCTTTGTACTCATCTCAAACTCAATTTCTGTAAGGATTTCAGCCAGATTTTTATCCGTTTTTTTGAAATTCAACTGTACTCAACTTTCCTAAAATATCAGTTTTTACCCAAGCAAACACCCCTCCCTGGAGTCAAGGAGAGGGTACTAAATTCCACTTTCCTTTGAAAACACCTGACAAGTCTGAAATTTACCGTATGTATACAGCCTATCATTTTTTTTCTCTAAAGATGCAATTTATATTTTTTTAATTTTTCGATGATATGATAGGTCTGGTGAAGACAAAGACAAGTTGCTTGCCCCTGTCAATGTCAGCCTATACATTGCTGATATTTGAGCGAGCCAGTACATAATTGTTCAGTCTAATTGAATAAAGATAAAGCCTCTCTAAATCCTCTAACTGCGGTTTTTTTGTACCCTTCCCACATATACCCATTATAATCTTTTGGGCAATTTTACCTCCCGTTACTTATGTCGGTTTTCTGCTATTCACTTACTCATCAATTAATTTCTCTGTCACCATAGATGATTTTTGACATTTTGTTACTTTTTGCTATACTGATACAGTGAAATTCTTGCGTTTGTTACGCATGACTGAGTAACATATTAGTTTTATTTAATAGGGGGTAAATTAATGAAGCAACAGTTAAACACTGCATTAGGTCAAGCGTCACTCCGGGGACTAATATTACTGCTCCCCATATTGGGAAATTTACTCTTTTTAGCTAATGCTAAGGCAGATTTAGCAGATTTAAATGTTAATCTAATAATTGAAGTAGAGGGACTCAGAAACAAATCTGGACAAATTTGTACTACGCTTTTCAATCAGGCTGAAGGATTTCCTAGTGATAGTAAAAAGGCTTTTAAATCTCAATGTATCGAGATCAAAGACATACCTCAAAAACTTACTTTCACTGAATTGAAACCAGGTAATTATGCTGTTGCATTATTTCACGATGCCAACAAAAATGGTAATCTTGATACTAATTTTTTGCGTGCTCCAAAGGAAGGTTTTGGGTTTTCTAATAATCCAGAAGTTTTGACCAGACCGCCTAAGTTTAATGATTCGGCTGTTACTGTATCTAAAACTAATACTAATGTTAATGTATCTAAAGCTAAAACCAATACTGATACTAACATTCAGATTAAGATTAAGATGAAATATTTCTTCCCTTCTTAGTTAGAGACAGCGTAACCTACAATCAGTAATGAACAGTGGGTTACGCTGCATTAATTTTATGTTCTTTTTTAATATATTTATTATCATCAAGACAACGTTTATCAGGAAATGAGTACAACTGAATATATCTCAAAATATCTTACCTAAATAGCCGCAAAGTCGCACAGGTTAAGAGATTTATCTTGAGTACAAAAATGCTGCATCCCTGAACCAAAAATACCAGTACCCCAGTTAGAAAAAGCTAGTACCCCTACCCCAACAAAAAATCTAAAGTTCTATTAAATAGGGAGTTAAACATATTGAGTACAAGCTTAATAAATTTAATAAATTTAATCTGCATTGCTAATTTTTTCCATGGGAGAGTCATCTGATATAAAGATAAAAACTGTACAAAATTATTTCACCTAACAGTACCAATGCACCAGTCTTTAAACATAATCAGTAAAACCGAAACTGTAAATACAAAGCCAGAAAAAAATGTAAATTCTAGAGCTTTTTTAGAACCATTAATTAGTGATTTTCGGATTATTTTTGACCGTGATCCAGCCGCACGTAATTGGTTAGAAGTCATATTTTGTTACCCTGGATTTCATGCTCTTTGTTTACATCGTCTTGCACATTGGTTACACCTCCATAAAATGAGTTTTATTCCTCGGTTTATCTCCCATTGGGGACGGTTTTTGACAGGAATTGAAATTCACCCAGGGGCAAAAATTGGCAAGGGTGTATTTATTGATCATGGCATGGGTGTGGTAATTGGTGAAACTGCCATTATCGGAGATTATGCTCTTATTTATCAGGGTGTAACATTAGGAGGAACTGGCAAAGAAAGCGGTAAACGTCATCCAACTTTGGGTAATAATGTGGTCGTCGGTGCGGGTGCCAAAGTATTAGGAAATATTCAAATTAGTGACCGAGTTCGCATCGGTGCAGGATCAATTGTTTTACGTGATGTGCCTCCAGATGCCACTGTTGTGGGCATTCCTGGACGGATTATTGCTCCTAAGTCTAGTAACCACATTTCTCCCTTAGAACATGACAAATTACCCGATATAGAAGCAGGTGTAATTCGTTTTTTACTTACCCGCATTGAGCAATTAGAACAACAAGTTCAAACTCTCACAAATCATCATCAAGATGATCAATAACCTTAACTCCGTAAATTTTACTCATGTCACCAAATTGTAATTTTTTAACCATAGGTGAACAAATCTTGCAAATCCCTTTAGGTGATAGATGGTGTATTTATCACCGTTTGCAAGAGTTGATGATTTCCTGTTCTTGTCCCCCGGATGGGTCTTTGTGTGTACAAATTAATAACTTGCAAGAAGCAATTATTGTTAATAGTATATTGATGCAATTTTTTGCCCCTCGTTATCAATTGGTGACATGGTTAGAAAATTGTTTGTGTAATGAGATTGGGTTTTAACGAGTATGAATAATCACTATTAATGATTTTAGGAATGTTTAATTAAAAACATATCAGAAGTTAATTTTGGATGTAAATCCGATTCTTCTCAAGTCATTATTCACTCACAAACTATCTTGCATATTGAAGATAATTCGCATAAGCTTAATTTCACCCAGTTTGCTAAAACTAAAAGAAATAGTAATTGCTAATGGGAATCTTGTACTTTATATTGATTGCAATTGTTAATGTTGAATTATGGTAATTAAGAGTAGTAATAAAAAGTTGTTGCAATTTCTCCAAAAAGAACTAGCACTTTCCCAGGCTGATATTGCTGTAGCAACACGACATCCTGAATTTAATCATGGACCATTACCAATGCTGCTTTGGCAATATGGTTTAGTGGATTTACAACAACTAGACAGAATTTTTGATTGGCTTGCAGAACATCCTGAATCTAAGTAAATAGAAAATTATCAGTAAAAACATGAGGTAAAAATCATAATTACTAGAACAAGTATGTTGTTTTTTACATAATTTACCAAGATTTTTATAGGTTATTTGTTATCCATAAAATCAATAAATAACACCAATAAAAATACTTTCTAAATTATACTTATTTTTTGTTTTCTTCCATACAGATGCAACAGAAATATTTGATCAATAATTAAGGATCGTAAATCATGAATCATGATTTATTCGCTCAACTAAATATTTATTGTCCATCTACGACTTTAAAGAATTGTAGCGAACAAGGATATTAGAAAAAACTCCGCTAGAGGGATGTTGAAAATGTATCAAATCATGATTAATGATACGACATTACGGGATGGAGAACAAGCGGCAGGTGTTGCTTTTAACCTAGAAGAAAAAGTAGCGATCGCTCAATTCTTAGATACCATTGGTGTCCATGAATTAGAAGTAGGGATTCCCGCCATGGGAGAAGAAGAAATTCGCGCCATTGTTGCCATTCGTAACTTAGATCTTAACGCTAAATTATTAGGCTGGAATCGGGCTGTAATCTCAGATATTAAAGCTTCTATAGCCTGTGGATTGCAGCGAGTACACATTGCCATTCCCGTATCTGGAGTTCAAATTGCCGCTAAATTTCATGGTCAATGGCGAGTAAGTTTACAAAAACTAAAAGACTGTATTAGCTTCGCATTAGATCAAGGTCTTTGGGTATCAGTTGGAGGAGAAGATTCTTCTAGAGCCGACGAAAATTTTCTCCAAGATGTTGCCCTATTATCTCAAGAATGGGGAGCATCTCGGTTTCGTTTTTGTGATACAGTTGGGGTACTTGATCCCTTCCGAACTCACCTAAAAGTTAAGCATTTAGTATCAACTCTATCAATTCCTATTGAGATTCACACCCATAATGATTTTGGATTAGCAACTGCCAATGCCTTAGCCGGAATAAAAGCTGGTGCTGTATCTGTAAATACTACCGTTAATGGACTAGGAGAAAGAGCCGGAAATGCAGCTTTAGAAGAAATAATTATGGCTCTAAAATGCATTTACGGTGTTGATTTAGGAATTCAAACTCAACACTTGTTAAAACTATCTCAATTAGTCGCTAAAGCCTCTGGTGCTAAAGTTCAACCTTGGAAAGCAATTGTGGGTGAAAATACCTTTGCTCATGAGTCCGGTATTCATGCTCATGGTGTACTGCAAAACCCCGTTACTTATGAACCTTATGCTCCTGAAGATGTGGGTTGGGAACGGCGTTTAGTCATAGGTAAACATTCTGGTCGGCATTTATTATCTAATCTATTAGAACAGCATGGTATCTTTCTTGATTCTCAAGAAACCCAAGCTATTTTAGATGTAGTCCGTCAGCAATCAATCCTCAAAAAACGCAGTCTCACTACAGAAGAATTATTAAATTTAGTCAGCGAAAAAAGGTATTCCCATGCAACGTGATGAAATAGAACTCAACTCGCAACCTATTTTTGAAATTGGTCAAAAAGTCCGAGTTAAGAAACTAATCAAAAACGATGGAACTTTTCCCGGTAGAGAAATTGGAGAAGTTTTAGCAAAAATTGGTGATGTTGGTTATGTTTCCAGCATTGGCACATTTTTGCAAGCGTATTATATCTATGCTGTACATTTTTTAGAAACAGGGTACATCATTGGTTGTCGAACAAGAGAACTAGAATCTGCTGAGGAAAAACATGAAAGTAATGTTACGCATGAATGATGCTGGTACTTTAGTTGTCTATGTCGCTAAAAAAGACCTAGAAGAAGAAGTAGTCAAAGAAACAGATAGTGAAGCAGGTAAAATTCTCACTTTAGCTAATGGTTGGGAATTAGAATTTAGTGAATTTCCCGATAAAAGTCGTTTACCCCTAACTGTAGAAGCTAAACGTCTTTCTTAAAATCTCACAAAATTTACAGGAGGTAAAAGGTAAAAATCTTTTTTCCTCTTCCCTCTTCCTGGAAATCATTAATATCACCGAAGTAGGGTTGATTATTTTCTCTTGAATAAATTGAGTTATTGCAAATGGGTGAAAAATATTTGACTTTATCGGAATTGAATATTGAAGGACAGTTTTTAGGGTTTCTGGGTAAAAAAGTTGGGAAATATAAACATTTACAATTAGCAATTCCCGCAGGAAATATCAAAATCAAAATCCCTAAATATTTACGCTCTTCCCTGATTTCATCTTTAGTCCCCGGTGAACAAATTCGGATAGATGCTATTAGTAAATTAAATCCCCGTAATCAACTGAAATTAGAACCCTATCAAATCCAAGCAATTGGTTTTTGTCCCCTCGACAATCCACCTCCCCCACCTCAAGCCAAAATTATGGTCTGTCAAAAATCTGGCTGTCTAAAAAGGGGTGCAAAAGCGTTATTATCGGACTTAGAAAAAACCTTGGGCGACCGCGGGTTATCTGATAAAGTGACAATTGAACATACCGGCTGTCAAAAACGCTGTACCAGCGCCCCCAATTGTGCTTTAATATTAGGTAAACAGCAATATAAAAAAGTTCATCCACAAGCCATAGCCTCTTTGCTAGAGCATCATTTAAGTACGTAGGTTAACGTCAAAAATTGTCTTTATAAAAAGGCAATTTTACATTTCTTGAACCAGCATTAATTACTGCTTTTTGGAATAGACAATGCGGAGACTTTGGACTAAAATCATCAATGAAGCCATGGCCATTAATAACCCCCAAAACCAATAAGGTAAAAACAAATACCGCTGCATTTGCCCTGTATCTGAAAGTCCCAACGGACCAGCAGTATAACTAAATAAATAATTAAGTTGATGATAGGTACTTATACAAGCTTGGACACCTAAAAATTGAATTGCAAACCCTTGTACCCAAATAGGTGTTTTTAGCGCAACAGCCAAAATCATCAAACCTAACAGAGGAATTGTCACCAAACCAAACCACGAACGCACCCAAATCAATGTAGACAGCAGTAAAAATCCCCCTAAAATCTTTAAACTCAAGGAAGTGGTTCTCCAACTCCTAGAAGCCATAATTAAGCTTGCACCAGCAATAGGTGGACCCATTGGACCTGCAGCCGCTACCAAGCCAATACCAAGGTATCCCCACGCGCCACTTAAAGTATAATGAGCTACACCAGAACCATTGGCAAAAATTTCTAATTTTTGAAATTGTCCCCCCAAAATCAAGGCCATCAAACCGTGACCCATTTCATGAAACCAAGTTGCTAAAATAGAAAATGGGTATAAAATATAATTACCTATGGGTATTTGCCAGATAATTGCCGTAATTATCGCCGCCGCCACCAACCAGGTTAGTCCCATTTGTTCTACTTCCGTCGCAGTTTCTTGAGTAAATAGAAATGGGGAATTTTTACCGGGTTCTCTCATTAACTGACTCTCCTGTGCGTAATTACACTAATTATTAGAGTATTATTTAATATATCATCATTTATTCCCAAGTCGCGGCACTTCTTAACAGAGGAGGAATTTCACCCTGTGACAAAGGAAACTCTAATATCGTTTCTTTATAACCCAAATATCCAGACTCAGTAAAAGATAAAAGCATTCTTTCTAAGGCCAACCAAACTTCTGACTCGTATTCCCAATCATGATTACGTCTAGCACGTCCAGCAATTGAGCGTAAAGCCCAAAAGTAAGAATTTCTAACCACAGAACCGCCTTTTTTAAATTCTGGGACATCTTGATGATGGATAAATAAAACGTTATTTTCAATTCTGGATCTCATAAATATAACATAGCAGAAGTCAGGAAAAATAAATTATCTATAACCTGAAAATAGCTGAATTATTCATGGTTTGGGCATTTTTGCCGAGGAGGTTGGGTAAAAAATAGTAAAATTATTAAACACCCCCTTGACAAATTTCTGAGTATCGGTTATATTCTTGTCATGGTCTAGATATTGCCTAAGGCAAGAGAATTTAATAACTGCGTAAGTACGTTCATCACGGTCATAACATATTTGTCCGCGAAATTTATCGTTTTGTCTCGGCTATCCTAATGTTAGGTAAACCGAGCTTTGCACTCAGACAATTGAACTATTTAACAAAACATCTAGATTCTGGGGAAAGGGGCAAATTTCCGGGAACCTGTTGTCGTGTTCTTTCGTCATGTTTTTAATGGCATCTTGGTAACATTCGTCCCTGATGGCTAAATAATAATCGCGCAAACTAGGAGAATCCCTAATAATGCGTTTCATTTCTTGCTGGGTATGACTAATAGTTAGTTGCCAACAGCGATAAAACTCGGGTGTGTTCACATAATAGCCTTTTAGTAAATGCTCAAATAACTTAGTTAAAAGACTTTCTAATTCTCTTCTCTCTCTTCCTGCTAATGCTTCTATCTCCTTGGTTAAATTTTCCCAGTCTACATCAAGATAATTTCGAGCTTTTAACTTGTCTACTGTGTTTTCAACCCATAGCACAAAGTCGGCTTGATAAAGGTTTTGGAGTGTTGTTTTAGGCATAAGAACTCACGGTAAGCGGGTAAGGAGCGTGTCTTCAGACCTGGGTGGATATTGATATAGGTGGTTTTAACCGCAGGGAAAATTAAACTGGTGTGTAAGTAGATATAGTTACAAAAACCAGTGGACAAAATTTTTTGTCCTTTTGCTGAACAAAGTTCAGAGGTTTTCCCACCCGCAACAATATCAAGAAGATAGTTTGGACATGATCCGAACCGGGGAATATTCGGAATTTCGCACAAAACCATCTTTCACAAGCTAGTCAAATTCACTGAGCTTGCATAAAATAAGTTCAGTGTCCTTAGCGTCGAGTTATTAATAGTGTTCATTTTGTTTGTTTCACGATGATTATACTAGACTTTTTGTGATTAATCAATATTTAAGAATTTAATATTTCCTTAGGACTTACGTACTGTACTGGGGTAAGCCCTAGTTATAACTAGTCAAATCTCAATCAAAACCTACTAGTTATTTTCCGAGGTTGGACTCAGGTAAATAACAAGTTAGCTCACATTCCAGTACCCATTGAGCAGTACAACGAGGATAACTGTTTGGCTCACAAGACCATACTAGTTTATGGTGACAGTTTTCACCTTCCTCATCCTTAGGATTGGTTTTATTATTGTCTTCTGTGGGCGGTTTGTTGTTAGTTGTGTCCATAATTTAAGTTATCCTTAACCTATTTTTAACTTACTTTTAACTATTTTATATACAACTTACGAGTAAAAGGTAATTACTGACCTGGATTTTGTAATATTTATTTACATAGCACTTCATTTAACAGGTATATTTATATACTAATTATTAACAAAAAGTTCCCTATCGGGTAAAATGAAAGTAATAACCAAAAAAGTGGGGAATTATGTCGGAATTACGGGAGAAATTACAGCAAAATCTGGATCAAGCAGAATGGGAGTGGTTAATTCCCCATGTCCAAAAAGATGCGGTGATTTTGGTAGCAGAGAATTTAGATTTACTAGACGTGGGAGAAGCGATCGCTAGTGATAATATTTCATCAGTACAACATTGGATAGATGAACAATTATTAATCAAGCCAACGGTAGATCAGGTGGGAGAATGGAATCTCAACCGTGATAAGCGATTTAATGCTCTGATTGTTGAACCTTATGTGATCATCAAAGAAATTATTACCGACTAAAATTCTGTGATTTTGAGCTACAGCACTTCCCGGTATTATGAGGTACATATCTAGCGGGCAAGATGCCCGCACCACAAGAGTTTCATGATTCAACTTTGTACCTCATCTTCAGCGGAAACCGCTGTATAGGGGACTGTAAACAATAAATAATCTTATTTACCAATACAGAAGCGGCTAAAAATCCGGTCTAAAACTGATTCTGTAACTTCTTCTCCTGTGATTTCTCCTAATGCTTGAATTGCTCCTCTTAAATCAATTGTCCAAAAATCTAAGGGTAATTGATCTGTGATTGTCATTTGTACTTGTTCTAAATCAATCTTTGCTTTTGTTAAAGCTGCTGCTTGTCGTTGATTAATTGCTAAATCCAGATCAGCAGCTTGAACTTTTCCCTGGTGAACTATTTCTAAAATCGCTGTTTCTAAATGATCAATTCCTTGATTTATGGCTGCTGCTGTAACAATTTTGGATTTTGGATTTTGGATTTTAGATTTTAGATTTTCCTGTTCTGCTAATGAAATTAAGTCAATTTTATTAATTACTAAAATTACCGGACGGTGTTTTACTTGTTCATAAATTTCTTGATCTGCTAGTGTCCAACCGGAGGACGCATCAATAGTAAATAATACCAAATCAGCATTATTAGCAGCACGACGAGATCGTTCTACACCGATTTTTTCTACCTGATCAACTGTTTCCCGAATCCCTGCTGTATCTAATACTTGAACGGGAATTCCTCCCACAACCAATTGAGATTCTACCACGTCGCGGGTTGTTCCTGGTAAATCTGTAACAATAGCGCGATCGCTTTGACTCCAAGCATTTAATAAACTTGATTTTCCCACATTTGGCCGCCCTACTATCGCCACTTTTAAACCAGTTCGTAATAATTCACCTTTTTCTTTTGTGGCTAATAATTTGCTAATTTCCGCCGTTAATTGCTCAATATCTGCAATAATTCTTTGTTGATCTAAAGGTGGTAGATCTTCCTCAAAATCAATTCTGGCTTCAATTTCTGCTAAAATATCTAAACAGTTAGATCGTAGTTTGCGAATAGGTTGGGCTAATTTACCTTGTAATCCAGCTAAAGCCGTTTGAGCAGCTTGAAGTGATTTTGCTCCCACTAAATCGGCGATACTTTCCGCTTGGGTTAGGTCCAATCTACCATTTAAAAACGCTCTGAATGTAAATTCTCCCGGTTGAGCTAGTCTTGCACCATTTTCTAAGCATAGTTGTAATACTTGTTGTACCGCCATAATTCCCCCATGACAATGGAACTCTACTACATTTTCACGGGTAAAAGAACGAGGGGCTTGCATTATTAATAATAAAGCTTCGTCAATAATTTGCTTTGTTTGGGGTTGACGGATATAACCATAAAGGATGCGGTGACTTTCCCAAATTTGTCGCCCTGGGGAGTAAAATAGAGTGTGAGCGATCGCCATGGCCTGATCACCAGAAACCCGCACAATACCTACACTACCTTGTTGAGGGACAACAGCAGTAGCGATCGCTGCAATAGTTCCAGTGTTAGCCAATAATTCGGACATCAAGGATTTTTCTCAAAATTCGGGACTATCGGATTAAATCCCATCTTCAATCTCTACAGTATACTAGCACTATACACAAAACTTAAAAAAAGCTAGGGGACAGGGAACAGTTTCAGTTAATCCTTACAGTTGAATGCAAAATTCCCCTCTAGAATGAAAGTAAAAGCTTTTTCCTCATGTGGAGAATCACAATTGTGAAGTTACAGCGACCGATTTTAGTAGGAGGACTAGGACTATCGTTCTTCCTATGGATATTAGACAGTTGGCATGATTCAATAGTACCAGCGGGGGAATTTGCACTCCTGACAGCTTTAACTGTTGGTGGGGGGTTGTGGTTATGGAGAAAAAATCAGCCTCCATTAAGTCAACCGTTAAATGATACAATTATAGACCGGGTGGTTGTGGAACAGGCGATCGCTCAAACCCAAGTAATAATTAATCAACTTGCTCAAGAAGCAGCTAATCATCCCCAACTAGCAATTCTCCGCGAAAAACTGGCTAAATTGCCCTTAGAATTGAATAGAAAGGAAATTTCTATTGCAGTGACAGGTGGTAAATCCGTAGGTAAAAGTACGGTAATTAAAGTTATTGAAAATACTAAAAACCTGCGGAGAATGTCTGTAGATTTTTCGGAAACAGCGCCTTTATTTTCCGTAATTGGTGAGGATTCTGATGCTATCATCTTATCAATGATCGAGAAATCTGATTTTGTCTTATTTCTGACCAATGGTGATTTAACAGATTCGGAATTTCAGGTTTTACAACGGCTAAAAGCTCTAAAACAGCCAAATTTGATGGTTTTCAACAAGCAAGACCAATATCAACCTTCAGCAAGTGCTACAATTTTACAATCATTAAAGCAGCGAATTGGTGCAGATGTAGTTGCTATTGCGGCCTCTCCTGTACCTGTGAAAGTGCGAAAATATCAAGAAGATGGTTCTTTCCAAGAATGGATGGAACAACCAACGCCAGATATCCAGCAATTAACACAACAATTAGGGGAAATTATCGGACAGCGGAGGGAACAGTTAATATGTAATACCACAAACCGCCAAGTATTATTACTGAAAGCTGAAGCTAAAAATTGTTTAAATGGTGTGAGAAGAGATCAAGCTACACCCTTTATAGAACAATATCAATGGATTGCAGCAGCGGCAGCATTTGCTAATCCCGTACCTGCTTTAGATATTCTTGCAACTGCGGCGATTACGGCTCAAATGGTAATAGACTTAGGTAATATTTATCAGCAGAAAATATCCTTAGAACAAGCGCGACAAGTGGCTGTAACTATGGCAAGTTTAATATTGAAATTAGGCCTAGTGGAACTTTCAACTAGAGCGGTAACAGGTATTCTGAAAACTAATATTGCTACTTTTGTTGCTGGGGGAATGGTAGAAGGAGTTAGTGCTGCTTACCTAACCAGAGTAGCTGGATTAAGTTTAGTTGTATATTTTGAACAGCAAGAAATTGCTATAGCAGCGGGAAATGTTTTAGATATTGACAAACTGCGTCAAGTTTTGCAAACTGTATTCCAGCAAAATCAAAAAATAGCTGTTTTGGAAGCTTTTGTCAAGCAAGGTGTAAAGCGGTTGTTACCAGAAGTTAAAGCGGTGGAAGTTATAGCTTAATCTTCCATATCCCTGATTTCTTCAATAAGTCGGGGATATGAATCGTTTCTCACTCTAATGAGAGGATGTTTGAAAAGTGGTATTCTGTAATTTTCATCACATTGCTACCCCCCTTAATCCCCCCTTGTAAAGGAGGGAAACAATAAAAATCCAGTTCCCTCCCCTTTATAAGGGGAGGGTTAGGGTGGGGTAAAAAATATTTGATACATCAACCATAACTTTAATGGTGCAACATCTCCGGGGTGTTGTTGATAAGTTTTAGGTATTGGTCTATTCACACCTCGAATAGTTGGACTGGGTTCATCAATACTGAAAATGGCTCTTCTTTGATAACTTCTAGGATGACGATAATAATATTCAAGTCCTAAACTATTTCCTAAATAATCTCTAATAGTTGTCGGTTTTCTAGATAAATTAGCTTCTAGATAAGTCTTGAGATTATCATCTTTACCACCAAGTTCTCCTATACAGAAAAATCTCTTTCTTTTTTGTGGTACACCACATAAACTAGCATCTAATACCTTTTCTGTTAAACCATAACCAGCAGATTTAAGAATTTGTTTAAATTCTTGATATTTGTGTGATTTTCTAAACAATTCTACATTTTCTAAAACAAACCATTGACTTGAAACATTAGCTACTATTTCAGCAAATGTAATACTTAAATCTCCTCTCCCTAAATCTTCATTACGCTTACCAGCACTAGAAAAATCTTGACAGGGTGGACCACCAATAATTACATCTGGTAATAATTCTTTAAATATTAAATAATTATTATTTACCTGACTCAAATCATATTCAAAAATTGGATGATCAAAGTTTTGCTGATAAACATTTATAGCAGATTTCCAGTTTTCAAAAGCAGCAACAATCTCAAATCCACTATTCTGAAATCCTAGTGATAATCCACCACAACCGGAAAATACATCTATGACTTTTAAAGGAGAGGATTTCAAACGCATAGGTCTTTGGATAGTTTCTTCTGATTTAGCTAATCTTTTAGTGATATCAAAGAAAAGCCGGGTAAAACCAAAGTTACTCCAAACAAAAATATCTAAACAGTTTTGATAAAGTTTGGAAGTCTTACCAACCGTTTTCCATATTGGTTGCATGACCAATGGAGATTGAATTGCTATATTTTCAATTATTAAAGTATCTAAACTATCTACAATTTGAGAAATAAAAGGCAATACCTGACGGATACTTGACCAATCTTCAATTTGACTACATACAGGTTGAAGATAATTGAGTAATTTATCTCTTGAATTTTCAAATTCATGAGCAATACTTACAGCAAGATAGACAATAGTATATTGATTCTTTCCCCAACTTTCTCTTTGAGAAAAATCTCTATTAGAATGATTTAATCCAAATAAACCTACTTGTAAATTTTCGGGTTGCATTAGGCTGAATTTGATAATTAACTTACATAAAAACGCATTTATTATCTATGTTGAAAACCCTTATGGGGTAGGCATCTTGTCTGCCATGTAAAAAATTTTACCTGCCCAAATCGTGCATTTCATTAATTGCGTTCGCACACCTTTGAGTAACCATTTCCAATTCCTCTTTCTTAGTAGAACTGGGAGCGTCAATTAATTGACCAATTCTAATAGTCAAAGGTACGGAACGAGGTAAAGAAGAACCCGGTTGTAAAATCTTCTCACTTCCCCATAAACACACTGGTAAAAAAGGAGCTTTGGCCTTAGCTGCGAGGAGGGCTGCACCTCTTTTCGGGTCATGAATGCGACCATCAGTAGTGCGTGTACCTTCTAAAAACACACCTACAGCCCAACCATTATCTAAATATTCTAAAGCAGAACGGATCGCATTGCGATCAGCACTACCGCGACTAACAGGGTAAGCACCGTATAATTTAATTGCTTGTGCTAAAACAGGAACTTTAAATAATTCTTCCTTGGCCATATACGCGACTGGACGCAGGACAGAAGTAGAAACTATGGGAGGGTCAAAATAACTAGCATGATTACTAACAACTATTAAAGGTCCAGATTGGGGGACATTTTCCGCACCATAAATCTTGCCACGAAAGTATGTGTGCAGCAAAGGGCTAATCACCGACCACTTAAAGGCGTGATACAGTGCTAAACTAATTAAGGGTTCACGAGTTCTAGTCACAGAAGATAATATAAATAAAATAGAATCCAAAAGTTAGAATTTAGGAGTCAGAACTCATTTTAACCTCTAACTCCCAAATCTAACCGCTGATTTTGCCTGTATTAGTTTCCTAACGTTAAAGCCTGTTGTCCTTGAGGTGAGGTAGCATAACCTAGCAATGCTTGTACTCCAGCACTAGCAGGGTCTTTATAGACATAATACAGCGATCGCTGGTAAGGATAATTACTTGCATCTGGAGTCAAACCATCTACGGAGAGAACTCGCGCCTGTGTTTGATTAGCAACTTGAGCAAAGGTAGCATAACCGATACCATCTGTTCCCAAGGCTTGAATTAAGGGAGTTGTGGCATCTCGTGGTAATGTTCTAATATTGGGTGTAGTTCCAAAATTAGCTCCTTTTAGCACCAATTCTTTAAACCCTTGGTGAGTACCACTAATTGCTGGACGATTAATAACGCGCATAGTCGCAGATGGACCCCCCACCGCTGACCAGTTATTAATTTTCCCCAGAAATATATCTGAAATTTGACTACTGGTTAGTCCTTGCTTAAAAGGATTTGCTGTACCGACCATCAAAGCGATCGCATCTTGTGTTACAATCACAGCCTTTAATCCCTGACTTTGCTCCTGTGCTGTCAATGGTCTAGAAGCCGCCGCAATCTCAACTTTACCAGCCAATAAAGCCTGAATTCCCTTATCTGTCCCATTCGCTACAGCTTCCACCTTCGTACCAGGAAACTGTTTCTCAAAGCCATTTTTGAGACTTTGGTTAATTGTCACCATACTAGTAGAACCGTCTATTTTTACGGTAGTACCGCTGGCCACTGTCTTTGGTAACGGGAAAGCCCCAGGGGTGACAGTGGGGGAATTATTTACTATTGGGGCAGGGTTACGCATAAAAAACCACCAATAACCACCACCTATAAGCCCTAAGAATAGCAAAATGAAAACAATAGGCGGCGGACCACTTTTCTGACTCATAAAAATTCCTAATTATTCTGGTAGTTGTTTAGGGTTAGAATCTTGTAATCTTTGTAAACGACGGGCAACTTCGTCGTCTAAGGTCATATTTTCGATTTCGGCCTGTAGTTTTTCCGTTGGATTTTCCGACAATTCTGCTAAAGCTTCTGTCTTCAGATTCCGACGTTCAACTGCACCTTTTGCTTTTTCAAAATCACTTTTAGCAGAACCAATGTCAAATTCATTATTGACTTTAGCAATCATAGCCAGGGCTTCATTTACCTCTGACATATCCTTCATGTTCTGCATATCAGATTTGTAGGTTTCTAATTTTACGCGCTCCCGGTTGAGCCTATCCTTAGAAGCCTTAACGGCAGTTTCCGCCTGTTTAACCATTTCCTCCAGTTTAGGTAAGATTTGCTCTGTTTGAATAGCCTTAGCCATAGCCATTCGCGCCGCTTCTTCATTACCACCTTTTTGAGCAATCACGGCTTGCTGCTCTAAGGTTTTGAATTCTTTAATTTTTGTCTCATATTTATTTTTGGCAGTCTTATAAGCCCCTTCTTGAGCCGCAACCGCTCCCGCTAGTTTCTGAACGGCTTCTTGCATTGACTGAAGGGATTCTTCAGCAACTGCTACAGCCACTTTACCACCAGACTCTACAGGCATTCCCCATAACCAGTTCCAAGTCCCAACTATGGTTCGTCCTGCTCTTTCCCCAATTATCCAGTAGACAGCTTTTTTCATAACTGAAAGTTATTTTAGCTAGAGTGGTTATGGTAATATTTTTACTCTAGTATAGGCATACATGACAATTATCTGTCAACTGATTCAAGTATCTGAGTTTTGAACAATATCTAACTAGTGTTGGGTGGACAATTCCCATAACATCCAATTTCCAGGATAAATTATTCAAACGGTGTTGACTATTATGTCATTCTTTATTAAAAAGGATTTGAAAAATCAGAAAGATGATAAAAATCCCTATAGTGGTACGCACTTAAGATACAGACAGTCAATCATTAAGCCTCATGCTCAGGCTTTCCCACTCTTAATTGTATTGCATTGAATTTATAACCACTATACTACCATCAGGCGGAGGTAGCTGGAAAATGGTTAGTTTATTTATACCGACCTTGATTAAACTGTGAATAAATAGCAAGCAATAAAGAGAACAAAATTAATAAAACATCCCCTATAAATCTTTAAGGAATCCAGACAATGACACTCCCACAAATTCAAACTCAAATCAATAACCAAACAGCTAAAATCAAGGAGCAGCAGCAAGCATTATTAGATTCTCAAAAAGAATTGTCTCTACTTTTGGAGCAGAAACAAATTATTGAAAAAGCAGCAAAGAAAAAGCTTAAAGAAGCCATAAAGCTATTAAAAGAAGCCCAAGCTGATTTAGAGTATTCTACTGAAGAGATTCTAGAAATAACTAAATCTAAAATGATTAGTCCTGAAGCAGAAAATAAGTTTGATTTAGAAAAAAATCACCAAAGTAGTTTAATTTTAGCGTCCTTAGAATCTACAGAAATTGATCCAGGAAAATCTGAACTTAGTCTCACGGAAGGTAAACAAGAATTAGTCAATGCCTTAGCCGAAAAGCTAGATGAGTTTGAATTTGCTCTATCCTGTTTACCCACAGAAGAAAGAGATTGTGCAAGAGTAAAATTACAAACTGTAATTGGTAATTTTGTAAATAAGTAATCAACCTTTTCTGCGTCCTAACTCCTGACTCCTACTATTCTTAATTTATGAATATTATCGAAATCATTAAATCAGATTATGCTAGATTTCCAGAAAATCAAACTTACAGCATTTATGCCCAGGATGTTTATTTTCAAGATGCTGTTTTCAAGTTTCGGGGAATTGAACTTTATAAATGGATGATTAAATTCATTCAAACTTTTTTCTTCAATCTCAAACTAGATTTACATGATATTCAACCTGAGGAAGAAATTATTAAAACTGAATGGACAATGAGTTGGCATTCTCCATTACCTTGGAAACCGTATATTTCCGTTTCTGGTTGGAGTGAATTACGTCTGAATGCCGAGGGTTTAATTGTTTCCCATATTGATTATTGGCACTGTTCCCGTTTAGACGTAATTAAGCAACATTTCATTTCTGGGAAAAAACCATCATAATGTAAATAAATGTAAATAAACTTCAGGCAGTAAGGAATCATTGATGCGAGTAATTTTAATGACAGGGAAAGGTGGCGTAGGAAAAACCTCCGTTGCCGCAGCCACTGGACTCCGTTGTGCAGAACTGGGATATCGGACATTAGTTTTAAGTACAGACCCCGCCCATTCCCTGGCAGATAGCTTTGACATTGAATTAGGACATGATGCCCGCCTCGTTCGTCCTAATTTATGGGGTGCAGAATTGGATGCTCTGCAAGAATTAGAAGGTAATTGGGGGGCTGTGAAACGCTATATTACCCAAGTTTTACAGGCCAGAGGTTTAGACGGCATTCAAGCGCAAGAGTTAGCAATTTTACCAGGTATGGATGAAATTTTCGGCTTGGTGAGAATGAAACGTCATTATGATGACGGCGAATATGAGGTTTTAATTATTGACTCTGCCCCCACTGGTACGGCATTACGGCTGTTAAGTTTGCCTGAAGTTGGTGGTTGGTATATGCGTCGTTTTTACAAACCATTTCAAAATATTTCCGTTGCCCTCAGACCGCTGGTAGAACCTTTTTTCAAACCCATTGCTGGTTTTTCTTTACCAGATAAGGAGGTAATGGACGCACCCTATGAATTTTATGAGCAAATTGAAGCTTTGGAAAAAGTTTTAACTGATAATACACAAACTTCTGTGCGTCTAGTTACCAATCCCGAAAAAATGGTAATTAAAGAGTCTCTTCGCGCTCATGCCTATTTGAGTTTATATAATGTAGCGACAGATTTGGTAATTGCTAACCGAATTATTCCCCAAGAAGTTACAGATCCATTTTTCCAAAGGTGGAAGGAAAATCAAGAACAATACCGTCAAGAAATTCATGACAATTTCTTACCTTTGCCAGTGAAAGAAGTACCTTTATACTCTGAAGAATTGTGTGGTTTAGCAGCTTTGGAAAGATTGAAAGAAACTCTCTACAAAGATGAAGATCCGACTCAAGTTTATTATAAAGAAACTACTCTCAGAGTTGTCCAAGAGAATAACCAATACAGTTTAGAACTCTATTTACCAAATATTCCCAAAAGCCAAGTTCAACTGAGTAAATCTGGAGATGAATTAAACATTACTATTGGTAATCATCGCCGTAATTTAGTATTACCTCAAGCTTTAGCTGCACTGCAACCAGCAGGGGCAAAAATGGAAGATGATTATCTGAAAATTCGCTTTGCTTAATAGGTGAATTTTATCTAAATACAGAGATTCCCAATTTATTAAAAATTTGGGAATTTTCTTGTTTTGACAAATACTATATATTTCTAGAAAAGAGTTGCAATTGAGAAGTAAATAGAGATTTTTCACTCAGAATATTTTTTAGCAAATGAGCTATTGTATCAACCCACAGAATCAAAATATACCAAATTTAACAGAGGTTGATCCTATAGGTAAAACTTGGGAAAAACATCGAGTTAATGCTGATAAAGTTGCTGAATTTTACGCCCAAGCAGGTGATGATACTTTTAATGATTATGCTTGGCGGTTGAAAAGCTGTTCTGAGTGGCTAGAGTTTCGCTTAGTACCAGAAGAATCAGCAGACACTCTCAAATTAAAATTAACTAATGCGCGATTTTGTCGAGTGCGTCACTGTCCGGTTTGTCAGTGGCGACGTTCTATGATGTGGAAAGCAAAAGCTTATCAGATTCTCCCTCAAGTTGTCACAGATTACCCTAAATACCGTTGGTTGTTTATAACTCTGACGGTAAGAAATTGCAACATTGAAGAACTCAGAGAAACCTTAGATGAAATAAACAAAGCTTTTAAACGTTTATCAGAATTGAAAGCATGGCCAGCTAAAGGTTGGGTAAAGTCTATAGAAGTCACCAAAGGTAAAGATGGAATATCAGCACACCCACATATACACCTTTTAGCAATGGTACAGCCTTCATATTTCAGTCATGGCTATCTTTCTCAAGCTAAATGGGTATCATTATGGCAGCAGTCGTTAAGGGTTAATTATCAGCCAGTAGTTGATGTGAGAGCGATCAAAAAACACCATGATCCAAAAGTGTTAATTCCTGAAATTCTGAAATATCAGGTGAAAGAGGCTGATTTAGTGGCTGATAGGGAATGGTTTTTAGAGTTAACCCGTCAACTACACAAAACTAGAGCGATCTCAGTTGGGGGAGTTCTCAGAGATTATATGCGAGAATTAGAGGAGAAAAATCAAGACCTCATTGGTGAGAGTGAAGAGATAGATGAGGTTGAAGATAATAGTTTATTGTTCCAATGGGATAAAAGACGACAAAAGTACAATATTAGGGATAATTAAAGAGACAAGGACAGTAACATAACTTAGTCACTAAAAGGATTGTAGCAAATTTTTAATGTAAATAGATATAGCATTTTCTAGTCTAATAAGGTAAAAACTATCTGCGTATATCTGTGTTCATCTGCGTTTAATTCTTACTCCTTATACCTTAGTTGAATGGTAATTACTATAAATCAGTGCTAATCATCATCAGACTGTTGCTTAGAATTGTGAGTAACCAAAGTAACACCCACTTGAACAACCTGCATAGAGATAAAGAAATATGTTTTATCAACAATAGGCAAAGTAGAAAGACCAGCAAGTATTAAAATTAAACCAAAGGAAGTAGTGATTTTTGTAAGCATATTAAGAGAAGGATGATTATTTTCTAAAGGAAACAAGATAGTGTGTGAGAAAGAAGAATGATACTAAGCTAAAGTAAAAGGTAGTAAAATATATCCCTTATATGTATGTACTCAAGCCCCCTAAAACCAATATAAACTTAGTATCACCTTCAATTTAAACGAGGAAATAAAGGCTATAAAGAGTAATGAAAATAAATAATTCAGGGAAAATGGAAATGCTGATAATGTAGAAATAGTGGATTACCATTAGGAGAAAAAGTCATGGAAAACAACTTACTACATAATCCCCATCTTGGTGAAATTTTAAAATATGAATTTTTAGAAGAATTAGACATCAGCGAAAAGACTTTAGCTGTAAATTTAGGTTTAACTTATCCTACTATTCAACGAATTATTACAGGTAAAATTAAAATGACAGCAGTAATTTAGTAGGTTGGGTTGACGCAAGGAAACCCAACAATAATCAATAACAGCGTAACGTAGAATTAATGATAATAAATAATTCAGGGAAATCCGCGCATCATTCTTTTAAAGTTCGTAACCCATGATATAATCATCCAAGACAAAGCCATTACCAAAATCTTTGATGTGACTATCAATAATTCTAAAACCAAATCGAGAATAAGCTTTAATGGCTTTTTCATTCTTTTTATTGACATTGAGAATTATTTGTTTTAAGTTCATAATTCGCGCTTTTTGGTATACATGAAATAACATCTTTTGACCATAACCAAAACCATGTAATGATGGTAATAAATAACATTTATGTAGTTTTAAATAACTAATATTATCCCTCGTTTCTGAACCATAAGATAAATAACCGACTAATTTGGAATTATGTAATACCTGATCATAAAATATTCCTTGATTATAAATTTCATTTTCAATTACTCCTCTGGCATACATTTTAGATAACATATACTCAATTTGTGCATAGCTGAGAATTGAACAATAGTGACTATACCAAATTTCTTGACTAATTTTCCTCAATTCTTCCAAATCTGTATCTAATAACTTAGTAATGGTAATTGATAAATCATTCATGGTGAATATTATATTTTAATTAAATTACAACACAGTTCGCTTTTTGAAATATCCATAATATGCTACTATCTAAAAAATAATACAAAAAAGCAGTTATGGCAACAGATGATATTTTTGCAACCGCAAATCAATCCTTATCTATCCCCAGAGTCAACATTTTGACCATGTTTCGGCTAGGATTATTTCAAATGGGGTTAAGTATGATGTCTATCTTGACTTTGGGTGTACTGAACCGAGTCATGATTCAGGAAATCGCAATTCCAGCAACTATAGGTAGTTTAGTATTAGCAATACCCTATTTTATAGCCCCAACAAGAATTTTATTTGGACAAATATCCGACAATAAACCCTTATTAGGTTATCATCGTACGGCTTATGTCTGGGTAGGAGCAGGAATATTTGCCATTGCTGCATTTTTAGCAGTACAAATAATGTGGCAGTTAAATGGCGCTAATATTGGTGATACGTGGGTATGGACTACCCAAACAATCGGTTGGACAGGAGTTCTGGGTTTAGTTTTCGCAATTTACGGTTTAGCAATTTGTGCTAGTGGTACAGCTTTTGCAGCTTTATTAGTTGATATCTCCGAAGAAGATAACCGTTCTCAAGTTGTCGGAATTGTTTGGTCAATGTTAATGGTAGGAATTATAATTGGAGCAATTATCAGTTCTACGATATTAAAAGAATTAACTGCAAATGCACCGATAGAAACTTTACAAGCGGCAATTAATCGTTTATTTGTGATTGTTCCGAGCATAGTTTTTAGTTTAGCAATTATTGCCACTGTAGGGGTAGAAAAAAAATATTCCCGATTTTTTAATCGTGTCAACCCAGGAAATAGGGAAGATAGTATTACCTTAAAAGGTGCTTGGAAAATTTTAACAGCTAGTCCACAAACAGGCTTATTTTTCACATTTTTATTAGTGATGACTATTAGCTTGTTTATGCAAGATCCTATTTTAGAACCTTATGCGGGACAAGTATTTAAAATGTCCTTAGCAGAAAGTACCAAACTCAACGTTTTTTACGGTACAGGGATATTAATTTCCTACGGAATTACAGGTTTTTTCATTGTCCCTCGGTTAGGTAAACGCAGAACTATAAAATTAGGTTGTATTTTAGTCGCATTTGCGGCATTATTAATAGCTTGTTCCGGTTTCTCCGCAAATCCGTCTATACTGAAATCAACTTTAGTTTTATTTGGTTTAGCGACTGGTTTTGTCACTACCGCAGCGGTTACTTTAATGTTAGACTTAACAATTGCCGAAGCCGCAGGTACATTTATTGGCGCTTGGGGACTTGCTCAGTCTATGTCTAGAGGCATAGCAACTGTAACTGGTGGTGCTATTTTAGATATAGGTCGTAAGTTATTACCAGATAATTTAGTCTTAGCTTATGGCATGGTATTTGGATTAGAAGCTGTAGGAATGTTGATATCAATTTGGTTTTTAAATCGTGTGAATGTGACAGAATTTAAAACTAATACAAAACAAGTTTTAGCTTCTGTTCTCGAAAGTGACTTAGATAATTAACAACTAACAATTGACCACTAACAACTAACAATTGACCACTGACCACTGACCACTGACAACTAACAACTGACCAGGGATACATTCTATGAGTTACTACATTGCTCCCAGTTTTCTTGATAAACTTGCAGTACATATCACCAAAAACTTTTTAAATATTCCCGGTATTCGAGTTCCCCTAATTTTAGGTATTCATGGGCGCAAAGGTGAGGGTAAAACTTTTCAATGCGAGTTAGTTTTTGAAAAAATGGGTATCGGGGTAACTTTAATATCTGGAGGAGAATTAGAAAGTCCAGACGCTGGAGATCCTGCGCGGTTAATTCGGTTACGATATCGAGAAACAGCAGAATTAATCAAGGTACGAGGGAAAATGTGCGTACTGATGATTAATGATTTAGATGCAGGTGCGGGACGTTTTGACGAAGGAACTCAATATACAGTAAATACTCAATTAGTAAATGCTACATTGATGAATATTGCTGATAATCCCACAGATGTCCAATTACCGGGAAGTTATGATTCAAATCCTTTATGTCGTGTCCCGATTATTGTCACCGGTAATGATTTTTCTACCCTCTATGCTCCATTAATTCGTGATGGGAGAATGGATAAATTTTACTGGGAACCCAACCGCGATGATAAGATAGGAATTGTCAGCGGAATTTTTGCACCAGATGGACTTTCACAAGGAGAAATTAGCCAATTAGTTGATACTTTTCCCCATCAATCTATTGACTTTTTTAGTGCTTTGCGTTCTCGGATTTATGATGAACAAATTCGTAATTTTATCCATCAAATCGGTTTTGAAAATGTCTCTTTGCGAGTTGTCAATAGTTTAGAAGGACCCCCAGCTTTTACCAAACCAGATTTTACTTTATCTCATTTAATTGAGTCTGGTAAATTTATGGTAGACGAACAAAAACGGGTAGAAACTTCTCATTTAGTTGATGAATATAATCGTTTGAATCGCCCAAAAGGTTATCAATCAACTGCTCCCATTGCGGAACTTCCAGTTAGTAAACCTGTGATTAATCAACCCACCCATTTAAGTTTAGAAACTCAAGAACAAGTTCGACAAATTTTAGCTCAAGGTTATAAAATTGGGATTGAACACATTGATGAAAGACGTTTCCGTACAGGTTCTTGGCAAAGTTGCGGTTCTTTTTTTAATATTGATGCCCATTCCGATGCTATTTCTAATTTAGAATTTTGTTTATCTGAATATAGCGGTGAATATGTGCGTTTAGTAGGAATTGACCCACAAGCAAAAAGAAGAATAGTAGAAACAATTATTCAGCGTCCTCATAGCAAGTAAAATGATCCTATGGTTGTAGCAGCGATAATGAGTTTAGATAAGTGATTCATGGTAATGTCGTGAATAACGTGAATAAATAGTTAAAGGCTAAAGCGGATAATTTTTGATAGCGATCGCTCATATTATATCATGTCCGCTTAAACACTTACGATAAAAATAATGCTGATATTTGGGGATACAACAACTCGGCACATTCCATATCGTAACTAATTTCGCGGACATGATATTACACTACATTATTACGAGTTATCTAACACACGTTCGGGTGCAATGATTTGTTAGACCTCAAATTCGATTACAGTAGCAATGGAAGCTATAATTTCCAGCATTGTAATTTCAGAAATGCTTCCTAATTTACGAATAAACCTTTGTAAATCCACCCCCCTTAGTTGAAGAGTATCAATTGCAGAATCTTTATTCAATCTATTGATACTGTTAGGTTCAATTTTAACGTGCCAGAAATTTGATGAAAAATATGTTTTCCAGTCTGTAATAGGAGCAATAAGCTTGATAGGAAGCTTTCCTACTGAATCGGAACTGATGACGACAGCAGGACGCACTTTTTTGATTTCTGCACCAACAGTAGGATCGAAGTTGACTAACCAAATTTCTCCACGTTTTGGCAGATCAGGGTTAATACTCAATGATGTCACCTGCCATTAACTCTTGCCATTCAGAATCTTGTTGATAGTGAGAGAGCATTATATCAGCTTGACTTTCGAGAATATTCCTACGTTCAGTCATTGGTAACTTCAGAAAAGCAAGACGCTGTTTTAAGGATGGAGAGATATCTTCGGTGGTAGAAGAATGAGAACTAACTTCTTCAACCAAAATAACTACTTCAACAGTTTGTCCTACAGTCAGATCTGGAGATTGAATTTCAATTCTATTTCCTGGTAGGACTTTTGCTGTTGTGTACAAAGTTGATTTGACCATTTTTAGCCCTTTGTTTAAGTATTTTTATTGTACTTTATAATATTTGGCGATCGCACTTAAACTCACAGATTCAATCAATGTGCATGGTGCGTTCCCCAAAAATCTATTGGTGGAGCGGTAGGACTTGCATTAGGGAACGCACCCTACGGCAACTACGTTTTTATGTAAAGTCCCAAATCACTGAGGCTATTCCCGTCAGAGTAACATTGCATTTTATTAATCTTAGTTAGTACACAAGTCTCTTTTAATAGACTAAAAACTCTGATTGAACCATTGGAAAGGACTTGATAATCCCATTTATAAGATGAGCCAATTAGACCAGTTTTCAGCTTTTGGTAATCATGAACTTGACCATCTTTCTGAAACACTCTATATTTAGAAATATATTCATTACTAAGTCCCACATTGTACCATCTTCCTAGATAATTTGGCTTGGCTGCAACAGGAGTGCTGTGAATATTCCACCCAAATATCGAAATCATGACGGTGATAGTCATGAGTAATTTATGGAACTTTTTCGTGCTGATATCCTTAATTACTAAACAGTAAGAGAAAGTTTTATATTTATGCAGCTTTTTCATGGTAATATCCTTAATTCTAGCGTTTCCCAGTCTATTGATCCACAGGCAAAACGACGAGTAGTAGAGACAATTATTTAGCGTCTCAATGGTAATTAAATAGGATTCTTGTCATGTAAAGAGGTTTCATGAAACCTCTCTACGGATATTCAATTATTAACTTATTAACTAAACTGGAGTTAAAAATAGGTCAGCTTCTGCCTGTCTTCTCCGTCTTAATCCTACTTCTACATTGCTACCAGGATTCCTGTATTTTAGAAAAGTTTCTTCAATTTCATCCCACTTTTTATCTCTCAAAACTCTAGTCATACTTGAGAAGCCAGAACCACCATAGAAATTAGCTCCCAAGTTATAAGCAAAGCTTAATAAAGCACCCTGTTGATTAGCATTTAATTCATCCCAAACCGGAATTTTTTGCAGTGGTGGGAGATAGCTATTTTCTATCTGAATCATCAATAAATCATCTGCTTCTTGTTGAGTAATACTTTCACCTAATTTCCAGTTACTACCATCTCTTTTTTTAGTACAACCCCAACCAATGGTAATAGGTAAATTACCACTTAAAGGATCTGGATAAGCTTTTAAATAACAACCTTCAAATTGTTTAATTAGAGGAATTGCTGGAAGTGGTAGTTTTCCAGTTGTACCACCAAAATATGATGAAGTAAGAACGCTAGAAGTTGGAGATGATATAGATGATACCGCGCTTGTTGTTACTTGTCCAAGAGCATCATTTAAGGCATTTTGAGTATTTTTTCCAACTATACCATCTGCTTCAAGCCCTTTTTGACTTTGAAATTGTTTAACGGCTTTGAGAGTATTATTACCAAAATCACCATCTATTGTCCCTGGATTGAGATTCAGTACCGTTAAGATTTCTTGTAGTTGTTGAACTTTTGGTCCTGTTGCACCTTGTCTGAGAGTTTCGTCCAAGTTTAATTTATTGAGCATAATTTTATCCTGGTAGGTTGGATTGCATTCAGTTTAATTATTCACTAAGTATATAGTATGCAGGTGTACCTTAAATATTAGACAAATGACAAAAATATATGAATTAACCGGGATACCATAACAAAGCATGATATTTTAAACTAAATGAAACATTACTAATCTCAGAATACTTGTCTAAAATATGCCTTGGTTTGTCAAAATTGAAACTGGTAAGGTTGATAAACCCACCTTTGATCAATATGTACCTGCCCACAAGTCCTACGTAAAAGAGTTAATTACTAAGGGTCACAAAGCTAAAACAGGTTATTGGTCACAAAAGGGTGGTGGAATGATGTTATTTGAGGCGGAGTCAATGGATGAGGCACAAGCAATAGTAGGGGCTGATCCCTTGGTACACAACGATTGTGTCAGTTATCAACTATTTGAATGGCAAATTGTTGTGGAATAGTACACCAATTTTAAATTTTAGTGTTATGATGATGGAAGACCTGGATCTATGCGACTGCAACGCCCAAATCTTGTCAGGACCGGAAGGTAGCAGCAATAAGGGATGCTTGCAGTAGGCGTAGTCTCCGGGTCGCCTTATTTTTAGGAGCTTTCAGCAGCAATGCCTGGTTTTGGAGATATTGTACAAAAAGCTTTTTATCTCGGTGTGGGGTTAGCCTCTTACGCCAGTGAAAAAGCTGGGGGGAAGTTAACCGAACTGCGATCGCAAGTCCAAAAATTAGCAGATGAAATGGTAGCTAAAGGCGAGATGAACACAGAAGAAGCTCGCCGCTTTGTCGAAGATATGATGAGACAAGCACAACAGCAATCAACATCTGGACAAGCACCTGAAAAAACAGCTTCTTCTGAACCCCGTCGGATCGAAATTCTCGAAGTTGATGAAGAACCAACTGTTAAGGAGGAGCAAAAAGAAAATCAGAAGAATAAACAAAATGGCGATAATGTAGATCAGCTACGTAATCAAGTGCTAGAACTACAGGAAGAGTTAAAACGGCTGCAACGCGAACCATAAAAGCAATTTTTTACTTTGGGTATTGGGGACATTTAGTTCTGGAAAAATGACGCTATACCCAAAATAGTCTGATTTGCGATTACCAACCGTTAACCCTAGAACTTCCTGTCATACGGTTTTAACCGTCATGTTTTTAGCCTTTGAGAGTATAATTTATGGAAAAGTGGCAAAAAGACTTAATCAGCATGATCGAAGCTGTTGCTGATGAAGTAGAGCAGTTCTTCCTGGGAATAAATGACATGGTAGACGCTTTTTTTGAGATTACGGAAGAAGTTACCGAAGAAGTACAAAGCACACTTGCGGCTGATATTGATGCTTTCACTACCTTGCACGAACAATTTTTACAAGACTTAACTGAACCAATTTTAGGAATTTATTGGGAAGATATCTCAGAAGATTTAGATCCGGGTTTTCCGTATAAAGTAGAAGCTACACTAGAAAAGAATATTGCTTGCATTGGTTGTAGCAACTATCATGGACAAGTTTATGGTGGGAATTTATTAGTCTGTGGTATGCACCCTCATGGTTCAGATGATGGAAATTGCCCAGACTGGGAAAAAGAAATTGATTAACATTCTTGGATCTTGTGCTTTAAACTTACCGAATATTTCTGTCTGTAAATAACTTGTCAATCTGGGGAAAATGTGAAAAAATGTTAAGTTAATAATTGTGAGTCTCTGCATTTCTTTTTACTAACATCATGAGTAGCTTTGCACCTGAAACTGATTCCCCAGCAAGTCAAGAAATGAAATATGGTGAACGGGAAATTATGGAAGGTAATTTAATTACTTTTCCTAATCCCCGTATTGGAAGACGCTATGATATTAATATTACCTTACCGGAATTTACTTGTAAATGTCCATTTTCCGGTTATCCTGACTTTGCGACTATTTATATTAGTTACATTCCAGATCAACGAGTGGTAGAGTTGAAAGCGCTCAAGCTTTATATTAACAGTTACCGTGATCGCTATATTTCCCATGAAGAAACAGCCAATCAAATTTTAGATGATTTTGTCGCTGCTTGTAATCCTTTGGAATTGATTGTAAAAACAGACTTTACCCCCCGTGGAAATGTGCATACAGTGGTTGAGGTTAAATATCTACAGGGAAGTTAGTGGGGAATCTGGGGGGATTCCCACCCCTAGGGTTAACTAACTAAAGCATTGCGGAAAAAACCATTTTGTTGCACTAATTTTTCTGCAATTAACCTGTGATAAACTGCTTCATAACCATTAGTCATCTGCTGAACACTAAAATTTTCTTCCACATATTGACGACAAGCGTAACGATTTAAGTTACTTATTTTGTCAAGAGAATTAATACATTGCTCGATGTTATCACAAAGGAAACCTGTTTCGCCATTAACAATTATTTCCTCTGTTGAACCTATTCGCATGGCAATTACAGGTGTACCTGATGCCATTGATTCTATCATAACTAATCCAAAAGGTTCTCGCCAAGTGATGGGGAATAAAGTTGCATAAGCGCCACCCATGAGGGCATTTTTTTGACTATGATTAGCTTCACCTAAATATTCAATTTGCTTACTGTCAATATGTGGCTTAATTTTCTGTTCAAAGTATTCTAAATCTACCAGATCTATCTTACCTGCTATTTTTAACTTCCAACCAGTTTTTTGAGCAATTTCAATTGCTAAATGGGGTCCTTTTTCTGGAGACATTCTTCCCAAAAAAGCTAAGTAAAATGGTTCTGTTGGTTGGGGATAAAATTCATAACTACTAACATCAATGCCATTATAAACAGTGTCTACATAGTTTAATCCTAGTTTGGGTTCTTGTTGAGAATTAGAAATACTAATATAAGGCTGTTTTTTGCCATATTTAAAAATTTTTTCATTATCTGGAGTGAAAATTCCATGTAAAGTGTGAACCGTGGGAGTTTTGACTAAATTAGCATATACCAGTGATGCTAGTCCTACATGAGAGTGAATGATATCAAAATTTTCTGCTTGTTCATAAACTAAACCTAACAACAACATTTCATAAATAGTTGGCTCTTGGATACTAGGATCTAACCTTAAAGCACGGGGATGAACTGATACTAATTCGGCTAAAGTTAAAGAATCTCCTGATGCAAATAATGTTACTTCATGTCCTCGACGGACTAATTCATCAGTTAATAAACCTACTACCAATTCTATACCACCATAAGCTGGTGGGGGTACTCTCTCCCATTGGGGAGCAACCTGAGCAATTTTCATGTCAATCTCCTAAAATATCAGATTTCTATTTCTAGTTAGTTGATGAATAAATGAAATGACTAACAGAGAAATAGGCAAAAATACAAAAACCATCCTTATTTATGATTACTATTAAATCTTATGTTTTATATCTGATTTTTTTTGTCTATCTGAGGTAATGTAAATGTCTGATACTTAAGAAATAAATTAAAAATAATCTAATTATCATATTTATAATCTAATTTTCAACTTGACTTAAGATAAAAAAATAAGTATCATGTAATACGACAAATAAAAAATTGCATCTATTAAACAGCATGAATATATACAAACAAATTAAAAAACCGCGTGTTTCGTGGCCAGCAGTTTTTGCCCTGGTGGTATTTGTGTTTATGTAT
>Ga0208052_100016_pt1 | contig 76546 bp, 63 predicted proteins | sample LakMenEpi18Jul08_FD_150710 | JGI IMG/M metagenome (GOLD analysis project Ga0208052, IMG submission 150710) | Freshwater microbial communities from Lake Mendota, WI - 18JUL2008 deep hole epilimnion (SPAdes) | ecosystem: Environmental > Aquatic > Freshwater > Lake > Epilimnion/Euphotic zone ... | reverse complement strand
ATTCATAGCGGAATAAGGCGTTAAATTGGTCACTATTAATATCACGATAAGCCAAACCCATTTTCACATTTACTGAATCTCCTAAACCTAAATTTTGATTAGCTGAACTAGCCTGTTGATAACGAGCTAAGGCCGTCAAAGAGGGAGAAACTTTACCCGTAATACCGCTTGTAATTACAGTATTTGTCCCACCAGCAGAACTGCGATATTCGTATTTGGTACTAGCTTGAAAGTTAGGATTATCCGTATACTCCAAACCAGCGCTATAACTATCACCACTATTAAAACTAACCGAAGAACCAGCTTGTCCAAAAGCAAAGGGTTGAGAAAATTGTTGACTACTGGCGTTACGGTTGAAGAAACTACCAAATACGTGTTCATAACCAACATTTAAAAGCAAGCCCGGAGCAATAGTTAAGCGGTTTTTCAATCCAATAGCTCCCTGGGTACTCATTTGATCAGAACTACCAACGATAGAATACCGACCTGTTAAAGAAGTATCCGCGCCAAGTTTTTGCTCGCCATTGAGATTTAAACTGGTGACAGAGTTACCACTAGATTGACCACCATTAAATATTTGATGACTTAAACTGACATTAACCCCAGACATAGCAGCCCAATTCAATCCAAAGGTAGTACGAGCCGGGTAAACACTATCTTGTTGACTGGTCAGACTAAGCTCATTTTGGGCTTGGAAGGTGAGACTTTTAGCTAAAGGTACATTTAACCGCGATCGCAGTTGTTGAGAATTGGTGTTAGAATTACTAGAACTCATCCTGTCTTGACGTTGACGATAAATCCAATCTAGATCTACACTAGACTGACCAAATCGCTGTTGTACTCCCGCAGTCACAGTAGTTAGTGAATTATTAACAGCACTTCCTGTGGTTGCTTGAGATTGGGGGGTAAATAATTCTTCAAAGGTATTCCTCGCCACCGGTGCAAGTCCAAAATTATCTTCATGGTCATATTGCCACCGCAGATTTGTACTATTTGTCACCTTACCTACGGCTTGCACTCCATAACGAGTTTGGCCAGGAACAAAACTAGTCGTGGCATTGTTAGCAAACCCTGTATCTACTGAAGTATAATAAGTCCGTCCTGTCAAAAATGAGAATAACTGTCCTTCTAGTTCTAAACGATAGGCTTGACCGCTAACTGGTCCCAATAACTCAGAAGAGTTCTGAGAATGGGCATATTCTGCGGTGAGTTTACCCGCGTTTGTAAAGGATATTTGGGTATCTGCTCCATAAATCTGAAATTCTCGCAGACCTTGACTTTCTTGTAAAAAGGTTGTTCCTAACCAACTTTGTTTTTGGTCTGCTCCACTCAAGTTATATTGCAGACGACTTGCATAAATTTGACCGTCGGAGTTTTTGGCATCATATTCATAACTAACTATGATTTTGCGGACTAGTATTTGTCCATATTCATTCACAGCAGTTCTAAAAATGGGCGATTTAAAAAGTACAGTTCCCCGATCATAATCTATATCATAGTCTGTTCCGCGCTCTAATTTTTGCCTTTTGACCACCGTTCCTGGACGATTTAGTTCTTCTAATTCTAGGTAAATGTTTTCACTACCACCCACTAAAATCCGTCGGGACAGGAAGTAATAACCACTAGTTCCGTCCGGGGCTATGGTATCTCGTTGGAAACCTTTAACGTATTGGCTATAAAATCCTGTAATGGCTAGACTGCCTAGGTTATAATTTGATTTAAAGCCGTTTAGTTGGCGACTGATGGAGGTAAACTGCTGTGATGGTCGTGCAAATTCTTCAGTATTGTAATCACCCCAGGTCAAATAATCGGGATTAGCTCCGGGAACTTTTGAGGAACGTTCTAAGCGGGCAAATACACTACTAATGGACGGGGTAACAAGTTCGGATTTGGAACTATCACCATTAACCGGGTAAGTCTGATTATTAGAAGAACCGGTAGCAAATAAATTAGTATCACAGTCACAACCTTCATTTAAACTGCGAGAACTGTTATAAGCACCAGTAAACAACCATTCACCAATAGCACCAGTAGCAAAAATAGCGGAATTAAAACCGAATTGCGGATCATTATTCCGATCAACTGGTAAGAAATCACGATACCGACTATAATAGTCTGTACCCTTTGCGCCGAGTCGTAGATCTATGAAACCAGTTAATAGACTAGGACGTAAAGCAGTTTCAAATTGTAATTGGGTAAAGGCTTCGAGTCCCGTGGTAATGGCGCTAATTCGCACGGTCTGGGCTTTGTTGTCTGCTAGTAATTTGGCGGTAAATAGCCCCTCTTTGGCTTGGACTTGAAAACCGGGTTGATCTGGATTAAGGTCAGCATCAATGAATTTTCCGGCTGTGGGTGTTAAAGTTATAACAGCGTCTTGATTGGATCGATTACCATCTTTATCTAATAGTTGCCCCTGAATTATAGCGGTAGAACGACCATCAGCGGGAATGCGACTGGACAGACTTTCTATTTTTAATTGAGTGGCTGCTCCTGTGACGGATATCTGTACTGTGTCGGTTTTTTCTCCTATGGTCGCAGATAGGTCGTTTTGTCCTTCTTTTAAGCCGATACCATACCAAGTTTGCGTTACTAGTTTGGTATCAGGATTGGTTTCTGTGCGGCCAAGTAAGGACTGTTCTACTAACTGTCCATTAACTCGTAATTCTATTTGACTACCAAGACTAAATTGGACAATTACAGAAGTGGAAAGGCTATTTAAAACTTCCTCTGGTTTAGGAGTAAGAATTTTTACAATTTTGGTGACTTGAGTGTTTTCGGTGTTTGTGGTGTTTGGGTCTAAGGGAATATTTACCCCCCTTAGTCCCCCCTCGCTAATGGGGGAAACAAGAGTATCTACCCCCCTTAATCCCCCCTTGCTAATGGGGGAAACAAGAGTATCTACTTGCTTTGGTTCTTCTTTGCTAGGGGAGGAAACAAGAGTATCTACCCCCCTTAATCCCCCCTTGCTAATGGGGGAAACAAGAGTATCTACCCCCCTTAATCCCCCCTTGCTAATGGGGGAAACAAGAGTATCTACCTGCTTTGGTTCTTCTTTGCTAGGGGAGGAAACAAGAGTATCTAGTTTTTCTGGAACTGTGATATTAGTCTCCCTTCTGCTTTCTGACCGGGGAGAAGTTATAGTTTGGCTAGATTTACTGTCCGCGCTTTTGTCTTCTTGATTTTCGGTGCTTGTTAATTGATTTGTATTTTCTGCTTTGGCTAAATCATGAGATAGTGCCGAACTAAGGGACAAGAATACAGTTCCTACCAGTAGTTTAATAAGATAGTGATGATAACCTAAAGATTTCATGGTGTTTCCCCCTCTTCTTGGAATGTGGGAGTAACAGCAAAGTTCATTTTTACCATGCTACCAGGTGCTATTCGTACTAAGCGAGATTGACTATTTCGTTCTTTGAATTTTCGATTGGGCGCTAGGGTGTATCCTGGTAAACTGCTCAGATCTAAAACTCCCGTATGGGGTCCGGGTAGAACATTTATCAGGGAAAATAAACCATTGGCATCAGTAATTATACGATTACCATTTTCTAGATAAATGACTGCATTGGGGATTCCTGGTTCTCCTGGTTGTTGTTCACCGTCAAAATTCTTATCGACAAATACCCGGCCGATAATTATTCCACAATCACTGGTAATTCCCCCGCGAACTTTCAAATAGTGTGTTGCAGGTCCATCTTTAACGGTTATATTAGGATCATCCTTTCTAGATGAAATTACGGTAGCACTGTTTAGACCTGTCCCCCGTTGAGCATCATTAGTTAGTTGTACGGCATAAGCTATATTAATACTTTTATTAGTTTCAATAGTTGTATTAGCACTAAATTTGATGGTACTGCCATTTTGAGTAGTTTTAATATCTACCACCTTACCATCTAATTCTGCTCGTACGGAATTAGGTAGAAATCTAAACCCTAGTGGTAAGATGTCTGTGACTACTATGTTATTTAGCGCTACATCTTGAGAGGTGTTTTTCGCTGAAATCCGATAAATCGCCGTATCTCCTGGTTCTGCTGTAGCGCGATCGCCTGTTTTTGTGATGCGTATCTGATTTGATTGGCACATTCTCAGATCAAACTTGAATCCTAATAGGTCGGTTGCAGCGTTATTTACGATTTGTGTGTTTGTAATGGTGCTACTATTATTGACGCTAATGGGTTTACCATCTAAAGAAGTAGCCCTATAAGAAACAATATTATTTGCATTACTTAATATCTCTAATTTGACCATTTGTTGCTGATAAATGGAATTAATAGGTGGATTAATTACAAGAATGTAGGTTTTACCGATATTAACTTGACTCTTTGTAGCATCAAGCAAAAAGTTATACACACCTTTATACTGTATGGGGTCATTACCGACGGGATAGGGATTAATGTTTTTGCTATTTGGTGGTATTCCTGCTGGTACACCATTGTTAGGGATATCAGGAATTTCGCTGGTTGTCAAGGAAACTAATTGTCCTGGGTCCGTACCTGTTGGTCCACTAGGTTCATGAAGACTGACGGAAAACCCGGTGTAGTCAGGTAAAAGCGCCCCTCCACAGCCAAGAATCTGGCCGATAGGGTCAATTAAGGAGTTATCCGCTGGAACCATGATAGAAGTCCCCTCAACAATTTTAGTTACTGGCTGATTATTTTTATCAGTATCTTGATAACCGTAGGTATAACTAGCTTGATTGTTAAAATTAAATTGTCTCCCAGTCCGGGTTTGTGCAACAGCTACAGGTACACTAGTCTGTAACATACTTCCCAGCAATACACAGGCGGTTAGAACTTTCGACCAACCACCTTGAAAATTCCAAATTTTGATTAGCCAATGAATATTCACGGGTACATCTCATCTTTAATAACTTAAAAATTACTCTTGTCGGTTGTCAGTTGTTCGTTGTCAGTTGTTCGTTGTTCATGACCACTGACCAATAACCACTGACCATTAACCACTGACCATTAACGAACTTGAGTTTCATAAACAGCGGTAAAAGTTTCTTTGCTCTGGATAGACGGAATTAATACCCGAATGTGAGTATAAGCCGTTGCTGGTGCAGGTTCGGTGACTATTTTACCATTGCGAGTTACTTTCACGGTAGGTTTTTCTACAAAAGTGCGTTGATTGTCAATACTGTATGTCACTTTGGCATCTTGATTAGAAACCTTTATTGAATTCAACACATAAACCATTTGTTTAGGAATGAGTGGATTAAGAGTCACATTTGGAATGGGTTTATTACCGTTATTAATTCCTGTCAAGGTGTATTGCAAAATGTCCCCTGGACTAACAGTATTACTCTGTAAAGATTCCCAGGTTTTAATTTGCTTACCTTGTTTGTCTTGACTAATTACCTGTTTTTTTGCTGACAGTTTTAACTCCAGTGGTTGATTTTGATTATTACTTTGAGCAAGCGCACTGGTAGACTGAGATATAAGTGCTATTCCGGTAACAGGGTTAATAAAAGGTACAGCAATGACCAGGGCGCAAGCACTTAAACTAACTATGGAAAAATGTTTCATTTTTATACTTCCTATTATTTAAAATCAGTTATCACAATTTTTACCCCCCTTAGTCCCCCCTTATAAAGGAGGGAAATAAGAAAAAATCCAGTTTTACCCCCCTTAGTCCCTTATAAAGAGGGGAAATAAGAAAAAATCCAGTTTTACCCCCCTTAGTCCCCCCTTATAAAGGAGGGAAATAAGAAAAAATCCATTTTTACCCCCCTTAGTCCCCCCTTATAAAGAGGGGAAATAAGAAAAAATCCATTTTTACCCCCCTTAGTCCCCCCTTATAAAGGAGGGAAATAAGAAAAAATCCATTTTTACCCCCCTTAGTCCCCCCTTATAAAGGAGGGAAATAAGAAAAAATCCATTTTTACCCCCCTTAGTCCCCCCTTATAAAGGAGGGAAATAAGATTTGTAGAAAACCCAACATGAGCGTTGGGTCGCGCTGTCGCTTAACTTAAACATTGCAAGAAATGAACAACGTCTTGCTCTTATGGTGCTTTTGGGAGGGTTCGAGAGGGTTCAAAAATACATCAATCATGACTTTTCAAACACCCTCTATAGTTCCCTAGTTTAATTTGCGTTGGAAGTTCAATGTTCCCGAATCTTGTGGTGCAATAGATACAGTAGGTTCAGTAGGTCCAGTAGGACTATTTACATACTTGGTAACAAGAACTCCGTCACCAGCGGGAGTAGTAGTAACAGTAGTATTACTAGTAGTAGTACCAACAGTAATAGTAGCAGTAGTTGCTGATGCCATATTACTGGTATCAATGATACCATCGCTATCATTATCTTTTGCCCAGTTGTTTTTACCATCACCAGGAACAGTGCTGAGAGTACCATCCTCAGTAATCACAACGTTCTGAGCCTGCAGAATCACGTTATTGGTTCCAGTACCCTGTGCAGTAGATATATTCTTGTAGCGGATGTCATACTGAATAATGTTACCAGGAGATGGTGTTCTAGCTTCGTCTGCTACGGCTGGATTAGGGTCAATGACTAGGCCTGTAGCTGGATTAGTATAAGCTGGTGTGGTATTATAGTTGCCTTGATTTCCTATCACGTCTGGACCTGTTCCCTTGAGAATCTGCGAGAACTTGAGCAATTGCAAGAAGCCAGTATATACCCTATCAATTGTAATGTTAGTTGCATTACCAATAGTAGCGGTAATAGGTACTGGATAGCCCCATTCTGTATCACCTGTATAGTCAGGCAAGGTATCTGTTGACAGCTTCGTACCGGCTGGCAGATCTACTTCCACACCATAGTTAACAGTACCAGTAGCACCAGTAGCAACGTCAGGAGAAATCGGGTTGCCACTTATGAGGGTGAATGGAATAGGAGCAGTTTGACTGTATTGATAAACAGCAGAATTACCACCATAAGTAATAGTTACTTTTGTCCCTGTTGGTAAATCAAACTTATTTGCTGGTACGGTTGGTGCTAGTGTAACAATTGCGGTAGCACCAGTATCATTTTGAACTGTGTTACTGAAATTGACTGGTGCTGGGTCAATTGTAGAACCAGGATTTGTCCCCGCTGGAATGAAAGAAGACTTGTTAGTGAAGTCAGTATTATTAGTTCCATCTGGACCTGTAGCGCCAGGAGTTCCTACTGGTCCATTGAGTACGCCAGTAGTAGGTGTAGTTACTACACTAATTATCAGTTGGTTGTCTTCACCACCAGGTCCTGTACCAGTATTATTGTTATTTGTGTCAATTCCTTGGGTGATTGGGTTAGCAACCCCATCGATGATATTTGCAAGCACAGCGGCTGCATCTGTAGGTAGAATAGTATTCGTGGATGCTGCTCCAGGTGTCATGTTACCAGCAGGACCACTGTAGTTACTGGGATTTTGGTCACCTGATTCGTCATACACTGGTAGTCCACCCACTGGTAGTCCACCAGCACCAGGTGTTTGAGGTGTTTGACCAACTAACTGAGCAATGTTGCTAATAGTCAATGTTGTTGGTGTTCCTGTTATTGCCAGTGGAATAGCGAAGCCAGTAATAGTGGCACCAGCAGCAATATTATCAGCACTAGCAGGAGTCTCTTTAACGAAACCGACTCTTGTTACGGTTCCCAAAGCAGCAGGAGCAGTTGTAGTCCATACAACATCCTGTGGCTTTACTCCACTAGCTGGGGCGGTAGAATAAACTGCTCTCCACACACTTGGGGCAGTAGGGGCAGTAGGTACAGTAGGTACAGTAGGTACTGCTGATAATACCGTACCAGCAGGAATTACGTCGGAAACTAAAATGTAATTCTTGGTGGTGACACCATCAACGCTTATACCTGTATAACCAGTAAGTGGTTGTGGTGTGATTCCTCGTCCAGTTACGTCACTACCTTCAACTCGTAAACTCAAATTGTAAGTAATTGTATCGTCCGTGATACTATTGGTTGTGTTGTTATTACTGTAAGTATTAGTTTTCAGCAAAGTAGCCAAGGACATATTGTTTCTTGCAAGAGTATCACCAACTGTACTTGTCTGTGTGTTACTAGCTTCTCGTGTGCCGTTAATTGGTACACCAGGTATTTCATCGATAATAGTGGGAGCATCAGGGTTATCTACGGTGTAAACGTCACCACCATTGTTAACACGGAGTACGTTTTGAGTGTTGTTAGGTGTATCACCAATTTTTACGTTAATCGGATCACTAGCACCAGCCTGGACTGTAACTGGGACTTGAACCAAGACTGTTCCACCCACAGGGATTGAAGATGTAATAACTTCAGTTCCAGGTATCTGTGTATAACTACCATTGATACTGTAAGATAAGTTGCCAGCAACAACAGGTCCAGTAGTTGTGGCTAGGTTAGGTATGCGGAATCTAGTGGGGTCGTTACCCACGTTCTTAATTGCGAATGTGTAGGTAAGGGTATCACCAACCTTAATTACATCGGCTGGTGTGCTATCTACTACACCAACATTAGATATTGTGATACCTGCTACTTCTGCCACCGTTACCACAACTGGGTTAGATGTAGTATTAAGAGTTGTTCCAGAGTTATTAGGATCTTGGTAGGTCGCTGTTGCTGTGTTACTAATAGTTTGTCCAGCTTTTGTTCCCTCAGCAAGGGCAGGAGCTACGAAGGGGAAGAATCCGTTAGCTATAAAGGCTGTAGCTATCAAAGAACGGAATAATTGAGATTGTCTACCAGTTAATGGCCTGCGGGTATGTGTCATATTGATGTCCCTGTTTGGTAAGTAGTTGAAAGTTGAATAATCTGTAAGTTTAGAAAAACCGACATTTCGACCTTTCCTTAATAAGTGAAAAGTCTAAGAAATCAGCCGTTTTCCCTAATATTTGATTGGTTTACTCAGTCTATAAGTATTACTCATCTGTCTTAGGGGTTTCTATAAGTCTTTCTATTCTCATCCTGAATTGACCTGAATTGATAGGTATTCACTTTACTGATCAACAATAAATTATTTCCAGTTGTTCTGTCTATAGTTACTATTGTTTTACGTAGATAACAAATTTATTTTCAATATAAGTATTATTGGCAGTAATAAGAAATGAATTTTTATCAATAAAATTGCTGTCAGTATTACGGATTTTAATCAAATAAAAAAATACTAAAAATACATTTATGTAGTATATTTGTGTAAATAAATATACTAAAGATATCTCTTGTCTTTTGATCACAAAATTACAACTTAATCTTATTGATACTGCAAATCAATATGATGGACAGGGTAAAATATACAATTTCTGCAAGAAAATTTATTTTTTTTACATAGGTCATGGAAATCTTTATAAAATATTTATATTTCATAAAGTACACCCCAAATTAATTCTCTGTTCCCTGCTTATGAAAAATAAAAAACTTTGTATGTCATGAGCATGGTAATAAGTGACAGTAATATCTATAATAAAGTAGGAAAACAGTCTAAAAATCACTTAAAAGGGACAAAAATCGTTTTTATGAGTGGGGAAATAATAGAGAAAGTTTAGGCATTTAAAAAATTAATGAATTAAACCCGATAAAAATAGTCGGGTATGTTTGACGAGAATTTTACTTTGTGTTAGTATCATTCCAAAGTTGACGGATATCCAGGGGAACGAAAATTATGACTCAGGCGATTACAAACCTCAACCAAGCGAATGTTTCTATTCTCAAGGCTTTGAAGTGTAAAGAATGTGGAGCAGAATACGAACTAAAAGCGACTCATGTATGTGAATTGTGTTTTGGACCGTTAGAAGTCAAATATGATTATCATCTTATTAAGAGCTTGGTCAGCCGAGAAACTATTGAAGCTGGTCCTAATTCTATTTGGCGCTACCGTCACTTTTTGCCGGTTGCTACTGATAACTTTATAGATGTAGGCACAGGAATGACCCCTTTGGTACGTTCCCACCGTCTAGCCCGTCGCCTGGGTCTAAATAAACTTTATATTAAAAATGATGCCGTCAATATGCCCACTTTGAGCTTTAAGGATCGAGTGGTATCAGTTGCCCTCAGTAGAGCCAGGGAATTAGGTTTTACGACTGTTTCCTGTGCTAGTACAGGTAACTTAGCCAATTCTACTGCAGCAATTGCGGCCCATGCTGGTTTAGATTGTTGTGTATTTATTCCTTCGGATTTAGAAGCTGGTAAGGTCATTGGTAGTTTGATTTATAGTCCTACGCTCATGGCAGTCAAAGGCAACTATGATCAAGTTAATCGTCTTTGTTCAGAAGTGGCCAATACCCATGGTTGGGGTTTTGTGAATATTAACTTGCGTCCTTATTATTCCGAAGGTTCTAAAACTTTAGGTTTTGAAGTTGCAGAACAATTAGGTTGGGAATTACCAGATCATATAGTTGCACCCTTGGCTTCTGGTTCTCTATTCACTAAAATTTATAAAGGGTTCCGAGAATTTGTAGAAGTTGGTTTAGTGGAAGATAAAGATGTCCGGTTCAGTGGTGCTCAAGCGGAAGGTTGTTCTCCTATTGCGACTGCATTTAAGGAAGGTAGAGACTTCATTCAACCAGTTAAACCAAATACAATTGCTAAATCAATTGCTATTGGCAACCCGGCAGATGGGGTATATGCTGTAGAAATAGCCCAAAAAACCAATGGTAATATTGAATCAGTTAATGATGCGGAAATTATCGAAGGTATCAAACTTTTAGCAGAAACCGAGGGCATTTTTACGGAAACCGCAGGGGGTACAACCGTTGCTGTTCTGAAAAAACTAGTCGAAGCTGGCAAAATTGATCCAGATGAAACTACAGTAGTTTATATTACTGGTAATGGTTTGAAAACCCAGGAAGCAATTCAAGGTTATATTGGCGAACCTCTAACAATTGATGCCAAGTTAGACAGTTTTGAGCGGGCTTTAGAGAGATCCCGTACGCTTGATCGCTTAGAATGGCAACAAGTTCTAGTTTAATCATTTTCCCAGATTATCAGGGTTTGGCAGTGCTAAACCCCTAGTAAGCAGGTCACACACTCACTATTAACGTTTAAACAATGCCCGTAAAAGTTCTAGTCCCCACCGTTCTCCAAAAATTTACAAACGACCAAGCTGTTTTGGAATGTAGTGGTAGTAATATTTCTGAATTGTTTGATTACTTGGAAGTAAGCTATCCTAATATTAAGGGGCGCTTGCGGAAACCAGAAGGAGAACCTTTACGGTTCTTGAATTTCTATGTTAACAGCGAAGATATTCGCTTTTTAGAACATACAAAAACACCGCTTAAGGATGGTGATGAGGTAAGTATTGTTCCCGCTGTTGCAGGTGGCTGAAGTATATAAAAAGGCTTATCCATATCCTGTTATCTTGTTCCCAGTATTCGACTGGGAATGGAGTCCAGAAGCGCTTTCTCAAAAGTAAATCAATAAAATTGCAAAATTCATGGCTATGGTATGTCAAAATAAAAATAACTGACTACCTGAAAATTAGCAATGGCAGAAGAAACCACACAAACTCCAGTAGAAAGCGAAAAAACCGCCGCTAAAGCTGCCAAAAAGGAAAAAACCCCAGCTTTGGAGGATAAGCCTTTTGAAGAGTTTATGCAGCAGCATTATCTCCCAGCGTTGGAAGCAGCAATTAATAAGGAAGGTGTACCAGATATCAAGCTGACTTTTGCCAAACAGAAGTATTCTATCATTGGTTTTACTTCGGCGGAAGAATGTTGGCAAGTTATCGGTTCTTGGCAAGGGGGACAACGCCAGTTTAATGTATATTTCCCGGAAGAAAATATTCAAGGGAAAAAGGGTTTTTCCTGTAATGAAGGTAAAAAAACCAGTACTTTGGAATCTTTTTTGATTGACGAGCGGAAAATTACCCTAGATTTGTTAGTATCTCGGTTGGTCTATCGTTTGAATGGTCAAAAATGGCTAGGTAGAAATTAGCCACTAAAATCATAAGCCACGACTCCAGGAATGGGGTCTTTTACTTATTATGCTTTTTTGAAGAAAAGTCCGTCACGAGCATTGAACTTGTGACTTTACCTTTAACAAGGGTGTGCTAATGGCAAAATTTAGGTTTTTCTAAGGGTTACAGCTATCTAACCATAAAATAGAGACGTTTGATTAAACATCTCTATTTGGTGAATAAGATTAAATAACAGGAGCGGCTGTAAGTATAAACCACAGCAATAAAGCTAATACCAAAACACTGATTTTAACGATTAGATACGTATAAGCATGAGGGATAAGAAAATCTTGGGTTGTCATATTCCACCTCTACTTACTAGCAATTAACTAGTTATTTAACAGTGGGAGTCTTTTTTCTTACTCCATTTTCCTATGTTTCTATTATCGCTTAAAAATGAGTTAAATAGATGCTTGGCAAATTTTTCTTAACATTTCTTAGCTTTATTTAGTATCTGGTCAGATTTATCAAAAAGAAGCTAATAAACCCCTATAAATCCCAATTTTTCAATTTAGCTAAGGCATCTTCAGCAGCAGCTTTTTCTGCATCTTTTTTATTACGTCCTTGACCTGTTCCCCGTAATATTTCTGTCCCGTTCACTACTTCAAATACATCAGACTTAAACACTGGTGTATGAGACTGTCCACCTATTTGTTTTGTGTTATATTTGGGAGGATTTATGTTACCGCTCCTTTGTACCCATTCCTGAAAGCGGTTTTTTGAATCTACATTTGAACGAGTTTCTACAATGTCTCCTGATACAGAATTAAATAATGGTTCAACAATAACACGAACAGGTTCAACGTTACAATTATTATCTAAATAATAAGCACCAATTACTGCTTCAAAGGTGCTACTTAGTAAGTTAGGATTTTGAAAACCTCCATCTCTAATTGTCCCTTTTCCTAATCTCATTCTGAAGTCTAAACCTACTTCAAGAGCAAATTTTGCTAGTTGTTTTTCTTCTACCAATCCAGAACGCAGACGAGTTAATTCATCTTCTCCTTTTTGGGGGTGACGACTATAAAGATATTGTCCACTGATGAAGTTAAGAATAGCATCACCAAGAAATTCTAAGCGCTCGTTATGTTCTCCTTCTCTGGGATTTTCGTTGACATAAGAACGGTGTGTGAGCGCTTGACGGAGCAGTTTTTCGTTATTGAATATGAGTAGTTTGTGCATTGTAACTAATTTGAGAATTAATGACAGTAGCTTGAGGTTGAGTTTTGTCTCCTAACTGAGCTACAGCTACATCTTTCTGGTTATTTTTAAGAACAAGGTTATCAGAAAAGAGAGGCAACTAGTTACTTTTGACTTCAATTATTTTTCTACTCACAAAAAGCAAAGACAAAGTAATAGATAAAAAAACCGCAAAGGGAGTAATATAACTCCAGTGTCCATACATTTTATCTAAAATATGCCAAGGAAGTAGAAGCAAACATAGATAGGTTAAACTGTGTATTTTTTTCCAATTTTTTTTAAGTTTTCTAATACTTTCTTTATTAGAAGTTATGGTTAAAATAGTGAAAATGATAGTTGATAATAACCCTGTAAAGTATTGGATGCAAGTATTGAAATCTAAGAAATTTAAAGATCTTGACCGAATCAATAATGCAGTGTGAGTCCAAGCAAAACAAAAAGCAGCAAGACCCATATAACGTCGGTTTTTGAACAAGCTTTTCCAAATATATTGTTGCTTATAAAAATTTGGAAAAAGTGCTTTCATTGTAGTAGGAATAATAGTCAGTGCATAATATATTAAAGACAAAACACCAATAATATTTGCATAATCAATATCTGGTATGAAGAAAAACAGTATAATACTTAAAATGTAATTAATAAATACTAATGCGACAAAACCAAAGCTGGGACTCAAGTTTTTGTGAGATAAATGTTGCATTTCCAGACTCCTAAAGTAAATGGATTAGTCCTTAAACTTCATTCGGCCTATACGTAGAATACACCACTGAACTTGAAAATGTCAATACTCCTAATCATAAAATTTGTAACTTCAGATTCCCCCATGGGAAAATAAAACCATAACGTTTTATTAAGTTAAGTCAAGCAACCTTAAGACCTGAATAGATAGGCTCGTCAAGGGTAAACTGAGGATGGTAAACTAGATGGTGAAATATAAAAGTGACTTAGGATGAAGTGTTAAATGGGTGTTTCCTCAACGGCTCCTCTCCTCCTTCGGGCTGCTCGTGGTGAACAGGTAAATCGTCCCCCTGTATGGATGATGCGACAAGCGGGACGCTATATGCAAGCTTATCGGGATTTGCGGGAAAAATATCCTTCATTCCGCGATCGCTCGGAAATTCCCGAAGTAGCGATCGAAGTTTCCCTCCAACCCTGGAGAGCTTTCCAACCCGACGGAGTCATTTTATTTTCCGATATTGTCACTCCCCTACCAGGAATGGGAATTGACATGGATATTGCGGAAGGGAAGGGACCGATTATTTATTCGCCCATACGCACTCAAAAACAAATTGAACAACTGCGTCCTTTAGATCCAGAAGCAGCACTTCCGTTCATTAAAACGATTTTGCAAGCATTACGGCAGGAAGTGGGCAATCAATCAACGGTGTTAGGCTTTGTAGGTGCACCTTGGACTTTAGCGGCTTATGCAGTGGAAGGTAAGGGTTCTAAAACCTATTCCATTATCAAAAACATGGCCTTCTCAGATCCAACTGTTCTACATCAGCTATTAACTAAATTAGCTGAATCTATTGCTGATTATGTCCGCTATCAAATTGATTGTGGCGCTCAAGTGGTGCAAATGTTCGATTCTTGGGCGGGACAATTAAGCCCTCAAGATTATGATACCTTTGCTTTACCTTATCAAAAAATGGTATTCGAGAAAGTCAAAGCAACTCATCCTGATACACCATTAATTTTGTTAGTGACAGGTAGTGCGGGACTTTTAGAAAGAATGGCTACCTCTGGTGCTGATATTATTACTGTAGATTGGACAGTAGATATGGCAGATGCACGAGCTAGATTAGGTAAGCACGTGAAAGTACAGGGTAATCTTGATCCAGGTGTGTTATTTGGTTCTAAGGAATTTATCCGCGATCGCGTTTTAGATACTGTTCGCAAAGCTGGTAACTGGGGACACATCCTCAATCTCGGCCATGGTGTACTTCCAGAAACACCAGAAGAAAATGTTGCTTTCTTCTTTGAAACAGCGAAAAACCTCAACGCTTTGGTGTAGTTTTTTGGGTGGGCTTTTTGCCCACCTGATTTTTATTAAATGGAAATGAGGAAATAACGAACCACTCCAGGCACAGAGGACACAGAGAGAAATTTCTGTTATTTTTTAATAGGTTAACAGTAATATCCGGTACATCCTTAAATCCTGGACCTTGAGTGAAGTACACCTTGTGCGGGCAAGATGCCCGCACCACAAGAGTTTTATTATTAATATCTGTACTTTATAATATCGGGAACTGCTGTATTTTTATTTTTCAATATAACCACTTGTTTCACAGATTGATAACGATGTTTAGCAATAGGATTTGCTAATTTTTCCAGAATTTTCCCTAATTCATCACTTACCAGATTCCCATTTAAATAATCTCTCCATACCCATTCCCCTTCCATTGGACTATATAAATCAAACGGACTCATTCCTGTTAATAAATGCAAATAAGTTACCCCTAAACTATATAAATCACTAATAAATAATGGTTTACCCATTGACTGTTCAGGAGCGCAATATTCAGCAGATCCAATTACCGCACTTTTGACAATATTGAAAATTATCAGGGTTAGGAAAAAGACAGTCAGGATTAAGACATTGACGCATAGACTCACCACCAAGGCTTTTTTGTAATTTTACCCTAATTAATCAAGGTTTACGCAAAATCTCTCAAAACCTCATTTCTCTGCGTCCTCTGTGTCTCTGCGGTTCGTTTCCAAAAAATATATTCAGTTAACTAACACCCAGATCCCCGATTTCTTTAAGAAGTCGGGGATCTATCTTCTCAAATCATGCTACAATTACGCACTGACTTCAACTATCCCCAAAAACCCCAACATCCAATTTCATGACCAAAAAACGTATTTTAGTTACAGGTGCAAGTGGCTGTATCGGTCACTATATCACTGAAGCCCTAATTCAAAACACCAACTACGAATTGTATCTACTAGTTAGAAATCCTGATAAGTTACAAATTGATACCACAGTTCGTTCTGGTATCACTGTTATTCAGGGTGATATGCAAGAGATTGGTAAATTCTCTAATTTACTCAAAACCATTGATATCGCCGTATTAACAGCCACTTCCTGGGGTGGTGAGGGCATTTTTGATATTAATGTCTTCAAAACTCTAGAATTAATGAGTTTGTTAAATCCTGAAAAATGTGAGCAGGTAATTTATTTTTCTACTGCGAGTGTCTTAAATAACAATAATCAACCACTTAAAGAAGCCGGGGAAATTGGGACAGATTATATCCGGTCTAAATATGATTGTTTACATCAAATCGAAAAATTAGCAATTTTCCCGAAAATTACCACGGTTTTTCCTACCTTAGTATTAGGTGGTGATGACAAAAAACCTTATTCTCATCTTACCTCTGGTATTCCCGAAGTTACTAGCTATATTGATATCATTCGTTTTTTACAAGCAGATAGCAGTTTTCACTTTATTCATGGGCGAGATATTGCCACAGTTATCCAATATTTAATTGATTATCCCCCACAACAGGGAGATCCTCGCCGATTTGTTTTAGGACAGTCTGCCTTAACTGCTAATCAAGCCATTGAAGAAGTTTGTGCTTATTTAAGTAAAAAGATTTATTTCCGCATTCCTCTATCTATAGGTTTAGCAAACGTGATTATTGCTATATTCCGCATTCAAATGGCAGCCTGGGATAGATTCTGTATGAATTATCGTCATTTCAGCTATGCTCATGCTATTAATCCTAGCAGCTTTAATTTACCTAATTACTGTGTAACAATGACCGACGTTTTGAAAATTAGCGGAGTGAAGGCGGGAGTTTAGATCCCAGCTATTTTCAGGTATAGTCGGTTTTAACCGACTACTGGAACTTGATAATTCATAAGTTTAAATTATTGATTTTCAATTTTCAATAAGTTTTTTTTTTAAAAAATTTTTGTTTTCAGGGTTCAGCGGTGGAAATATGTGGTATATTAGGGATATTAATATAATGGTAATATGAGCAAAAATATTATTGAGGCATACATTCCCATCATAAAAATAGCACTTTCAGAAAAAAAAGTCAAGGGATTTTGACCACAAAAAAAAAGCCACAAAAAATTTTTTCAATTTTTTTTCTCTGAGTCAGAATTGTACATTAAAAAACGTCGTCAATCCTGATTCAGGCATTATTTTATTGAGGTTATTCGTTTAATGTTACCTCAATATTTTCTGTGGAATTAATCTGACGAAATATAAAATGCCATATCAGTCCAAGAGCCATTAACCCAATACCAATTAACCAGTAGCGCCATTCAACGCAAAAAGCCAGCAACAGCGAAGACCAAAAAGATAGCCAAGATATCCATTTTGGATATAACCGTTCTTCGTTACTGATTTGTAATGCGGCTAGACTGACAATGGCACTTCGGTATAAAGCCCCAAATGTCCCAAAAGACCAAGTAACTTTTACGTCACCGATGAATACAAGAAGGGCGATGATAATACCTACAGCGATAACGGCTAAATCAGGTGTTGTCCCGGCACTATTCAACTTGGTAAAAAAATTAGGCATATCTCCACGACGTGCCATTGCTAACAGCAAGCGAGATACACCCAAAACCGTAGTTAATAAGATACTCAGCATAGAAGTGACAGCGCCAACAGCTAAGAAATTAGAAACAAAGGGAATACCAAAACTATCAGCTACTGCTTTTAAAGGTGCTGCATTCAATCTAGTTGCTTCAGCAAACGCATCTGAACCAATTGATCCCAAACTGATGACTGCTACGCAAATATAAAGGAGCATGGTGGCAATTATAGTGAAAATAATCGCTCTGGGGATACTCTTTTTAGGGTCTACGATTTCTTCACCAACCATAGAAATGCGAGCAGCACCATTATAGGAAACAAACATTAAAGCCACTGATTGCAGAAAATTAATTGTCCAGTGATGAGAGTTTGTGCTTGAAAAAGTCAATTTCTCAAACCCATGAGTAAAGCAGAAAAAGAACCCCACAATAATTAAACAAAGTAGAGACAGGATGGTGATAGAAACAACTACAATAGTTGATATTTTAGAACTCCGCATCCCCCCCAAAACAATGAAAGTGATCAAAAATACAGCAGTTTCCGCTACAGGGACTAAAATCCCAGAATCGGTCATACCGAGATTATTTAAAAGATAGCCAGAAAATCCTAGGGCTGCGGTAGCTGCTACGGCAGTTTTGCTTAAAAGATAGATCCAGCCGCCGGTAAAGCCTAACCAGGGCGTTAAGTATTTATAACCATATTCATAGATACCACCACTAACAGGATGATTAACAGCAAGTTGGGCGAGGTTGAGACTGTTACAAGCTGCTAATAAGCCAGCAACTATTAAGGCAGCGATCGCCGCTGAACCAGATATCTCAGCAGCAAGACCAATACTGACAAAAATCCCCGCGCCAATGACTGATGCTAATCCCATGATTGCCGCACTTAGCCAATCTAACTCTCGTTTCAGTTGCTTTGGCGGATTTTCATTTAACATAGTGTTTCCTTTGAATTGATCTAATTCAACAAACGACTTGATACATAAACATTACCTGATAAAAGCAGACGCACAGTTCGCACAATGCCCGCACTTTCAACAATCATGGACGAATCTTGATTAGTTGTCACCAAAGAAACCTCAATTTTCCCAGCAGGATGCTCAATTATCACCATTTCATTGCCAGAACCTATTGAAGTAGTAATACCTTCGGCAACAGAACCTTTCAGGAGACTACAGCAACCCACACAAATTGCACCTGTGACAGCATGGGCGCTATGGCAAACATTGGGGACAAAATAACGGGAGGTAATGTTTCCTCCATAACGTGGCGGTGCAATAATCGCAAATTTAGGAATTACACTATTTGTAACATCACCTAGTCCCATTCGTTCACCAGCAATGCGGCGAATTCTGGCAATTCGGGCTAAGAAAGCTGTGTCTGCATCTAGTTCTGCCTTGGTTTCATAACCAGTTTTACCTAAATCATTAGCTCGTGCTATGACCATAGGCATGGCGACATCAAGACAAGTAACCTCAACTCCCTCGATTTCTTCACGACAATAGCCGGTTGGTAAAAGTTGACCTGTTTTAGAACCGACAATATCCATGAAGTTGAGTAAAACTGGTGTTGCTGTCCCTGGTACACCGTCAATGGACATATCACCATCGTATATAATTTGTCCTTGAGGGGTCAGGACTAGAGCTTCTATTAGTGCATTGGTATTGACGTTACGGATTTTGACAATAGTTTTCTGATCCATTGCGGTCACAAGACCTCTGGTAATGGCTGCATGACCGATAGCAGCAACCATGTTACCGCAGGATGGACTCCAATCAATCTCCGCCTGATTAATGCTCACCTGACCGAAGAGATAATCTACATCAGCCCAAGGATGTGGAGATGGTGAGAATATGGCAACTTTGCTGGTTAGTGTTGTTGCGCCTCCGATTCCGTCTATTTGGCGGTCATCTGGTGAACCCATTGCGGCTAGAATTATCTTGTCTCGGATAGTTGTATCTGTGGGTAAATCTGACTGCAAAAAAAACGGTCCACGAGATGTGCCGCTACGGAATAATAAACATGGGATTGCTAACTGTTTCATAGATAACATCACGGGAGATTACCAACCCAGCGTTTTAGTTCTGGAGTTTTAACAATGCAATGAAAAGTTGCTCTGATTGTATTATTATGACTGTAATCAATGATGACTCCAAAATTAGCGGCGTGAAAAAAGGCAAATCATTATTTTGTCAGCAGTACAAAACCATAAGCCTTTGGAAGGCAACTATATGATGATTTTTTCAACCCACTTTTTTATAGTTCTTTGATAGTACATGACCGAAAAGACGGGACACAAGCCCCGTCCTTCTAGGACGGCTTTATGTTAAAATTTGGTCATAGTCGCCTTATGGCATTGGGAGACTTTAAACGGACATGGAGGGACGATAAGACCACTTGTGGCGTGTTTCATTGAAGTGTCAAGAATTACCGCACCTTCAGGTCGGTGAGTATGTCAACTAAGGCTCTTAAAACCATCCTTGTCGCTTGTATCTCAGCACGCTTTGTAACTGAGCTTTACACTTACTGGGATATTTATGTAAAACCCCAATTTAGTTTTATCCTGTATCCTGGAATAGTGGACTTAAAAAAACTTCGGACTTCCCGATAGATCAGGTTATAAACAGCCTTTCTAGAGACTAGTAGCAATATTTAAGCCCCAATCTATGTAACCCCAGAGATGTAAACACTTGCAAAGCGTGCCATCAATAGTTACACTTTTTAAAATATTCTCATTTTTGTTTAGCGATTATCCAAACACTTCCACAGCTAGTTCTTGACAGAGACCTAAATCTGTGGTAGTGGGTCGGTATTGTCAAACTCAAAATCAGCAATAAAAAAACTTAGAGATTCCTCTAATTGGCGGTTTCCACCATGCAGAACCTCTGTAAGAAAATTGCTTTGTAAACATAACTATCCAGGAGGCTTATAGTCAATGGGACTACCTTGGTATCGAGTACATACAGTCGTTCTGAACGATCCAGGTCGGCTGATTTCCGTACACTTAATGCACACAGCTTTAGTAGCTGGCTGGGCGGGTTCAATGGCATTGTACGAACTAGCCGTTTATAACCCTAGTGATCCAATTCTTAACCCCATGTGGCGACAAGGGATGTTCGTACTTCCTTTTATGGCACGTTTAGGCGTAACCGAATCTTGGGGCGGCTGGAGTGTAACTGGTGGTACAGCAGTAGACCCCGGTTTCTGGTCATTTGAAGGCGTTGCTGCGGCTCACATCGTTCTCTCTGGTTTATTATTCTTGGCTGCCGTGTGGCACTGGGTTTTCTGGGATTTGGAACTCTTTAGAGATCCTCGCACTGGTGAACCTGCCCTAGACTTGCCAAAAATGTTTGGTATTCACCTGTTCTTATCCGGTTTACTTTGTTTTGGTTTTGGCGCTTTCCACCAAACTGGACTCTTTGGTCCAGGAATGTGGGTATCTGATGCTTACGGAATCACTGGTAGTATTCAACCAGTAGCACCAGAATGGGGTCCGGCTGGATTTAACCCTTATAATCCAGGTGGTATTGTTGCTCACCACATTGCAGCGGGTGTGGTCGGTATTATTGCGGGTTTATTCCACCTCACAGTTAGACCGCCCGAAAGGCTCTACAAAGCCCTACGGATGGGTAATATTGAAACCGTACTTTCCAGTAGTATCGCGGCAGTGTTCTTTGCTGCTTTCGTCGTCGCTGGAACTATGTGGTATGGTAACGCTGCTACCCCCATAGAACTATTTGGACCTACTCGCTATCAGTGGGATCAAGGTTACTTCCGTCAAGAAATTCAGCGTCGTGTACAAACCAGTGTTGCCGATGGCGCTACTTTGACCGAAGCTTGGGCGCAAATTCCTGAAAAATTGGCATTCTACGATTACGTTGGCAATAGCCCCGCTAAAGGTGGTCTATTCCGTACAGGACCAATGGTGAAAGGTGATGGTATTGCTGAATCTTGGCAAGGTCACGCTGTGTTCACAGATGCTGAAGGACGGGAATTAACAGTTCGTCGTTTACCTAACTTCTTTGAAACTTTCCCAGTAATTTTGACCGATAAAGATGGTGTTGTCCGCGCTGACATCCCCTTCCGTCGAGCAGAATCTAAATACAGCTTTGAACAAACTGGCGTGACTGTCAGCTTCTACGGTGGTAATCTGAATGGTCAAACCTTTACAGACCCCGCTGATGTTAAGAAGTATGCCCGGAAAGCTCAAGGTGGGGAAATCTTTGAATTTGACAGAGAAACCTTAAATTCTGACGGTGTATTCCGTACTTCTCCCAGAGGTTGGTTTACTTTCGGTCATGCTGTATTCGCTTTGTTATTCTTCTTTGGTCACTTGTGGCACGGTTCACGGACAATCTACCGTGATGTATTTGCCGGTGTGGAAATTGAAGAAGAACAAGTTGAATGGGGTCTTTTCCAGAAGTTGGGTGACAAGACAACTCGCCGGAGAACGGAAGCTTAAAACTTGGATCAGGTGTGAAGTAGAAAAATCTACTTCATGCTTTTTCCCCGGTTTGGTAAACTAAAATTACTGGCTCAATAGGCACAGATCTGAAAAATATGGAAAGTGTTGCTTACATCTTGATTTTAGCCCTAGCAATAGGTGTACTCTTTTTTTCAATCGCCTTCCGCGAACCCCCCCGGTTTGAGAAAAAAGATAAGTAGTTAGTTATTCCCAATTTGTGAGGGAATATATCTAAAATATCCGTTGTTACTGTTGATAGTAGCAACGGATATTATGTTTTACAGCACTTCCCGATGTTATGAGGTACAAGAACCCCACCCCCAACCCCCTCCCCGCAAGCGAGGAGGGGGCTTAAGATGTACCTCATAAAAGCGGAAACCCCTGTAGGTATTAAACCCACATTCCGCACTTCAAAAGGTAGTATACAAAAACTACATTTACGGCTAATTCAAAACTGATGTATTAGAAAAAATATCTTTAGGTTTAGAAAAATTGAAGTGAATATCAATAAAAAAGACCAACCTTATACCAGCCAATTAAAAAGCGTAGCCGCGTTGCTTGAAGATAGCGTTTACCCAACTGAAGATGCTACTACCACCCTGCACACAATTTCTATTGACTCTATCAAACTGCCTAATTCTCAGCCCCGGCAACGCTATGAAAATACGTTGTTTTTAGCAAAAGGCATACGTCTGGTTCAAAGGGGAGGGATGGAAGATCATACTCCCCCCTCGACCTAATTTTACCCCATTTAATGCTTCTGGTTACAAGCCAATAATTTATTATTGTTTTCGTTTTTGAGTAATTAAACTCAATATGTATATAACAACTCCAACAAATCCTAATTCGTTCTTTAGCCATTTCCAGAGTTGTCTACGATTACGAATATTTTGCAAATCCTGTAGGTAATTCTCAAAATTTCGCACAGCAATCATTTGTTGTTTAGTAGATAATAACTTCTCTTGTAAATTCCTTAGTTCTAAACGAGTATTTTGTACCTCTTGAAACAAAGTCCTAATTTGTTTCAATCCTCCCATTTCTGACACAAGGAAGTTGAATTCTCGAAGAATATCTTGGGCATTTGTAACTTCTTGATTATATGTATTAATCCCATCTTCTAATTCTTGAATCTTCAATTTTGTAGAGGAATATATTTGATCAATTTCTTGTTTAATTTTTGCAGATTTATTGAATAAGCTTTCTGATGTTTCAAGATATTTTTGTGCTTTTAAGTATGTTTGTTGAGATTCTTCTATTAATATTTGTGTTTCCTTTTTTACATTATTTACATTATCTAAAAGCAAATTGAGTTCTTCTAAAAAAGTTCCGCTAATACCAATTTCTTCAAGTTGCTTTGGTATTTCTTTTAAATTATATAAAGTTTGTTCAACCGCTTTTGCTTCTTGCAAGTGATTAGATGTTCTATCTTGAGTTCTTTTAACAGTTTCTTGTGCTTTCAAAAGTTCTTCAGAACTGCGGTCAATTCTAGCAATTAGCGTATTAACTTCATTAACTTTTTTGACTTGTTGAAGAGTATTTTCTGCTCTTTCTATAGATTCATGAATAACTTCAGTTAGTTTCTCAAGGTCTTGAGCAAGTTGTAGGTCTGTAGGTCTATTTTGATTCATAACTTATCTATACTCCTTAATTTTATTGATAGCAGCATGACAAAGCAGAGATACTAATGAACCATCTTGCTTTATTATTTCTTTTCTAAATGGATAATTTTCAGGAATACTAATTCCTATTTTCATTCGCACTCTTGCAGCTTCATATATAAGTTGTTTCCTCTCAAGTTCATTAGCAATTTCTGATATTATACGTTTACATTCTTGAGGATCTATTTTCTGCAATAGAGATGCTTCTTCAACTGCATCCCAATAACTACCTAAAGCCCTCAATAATAAACATCTTAGCGGTATGCGATCACTATCACTACAGATTTGATCAGGTTGCAATAAATCTAACTCCTGTAAAATATTTTTATGCTGCTGATTAGCTAAATGTTTAATGCTTGTATTTTCAATTTCTGCTAATTGTGTATGGTTAATTTTTGTCAATCTTAAAGCAGCATAAGTATCCCAATAAATTTTGATAGGTTCACTGCTTAAACTTTGATAAATAATATGACAAACTCCTTCTAGATTTCTCAATATTTGTTCTCCATTAGCAAACTCTGTTATCCATTTTAAAGGCTCATCTATATTTGAAATCTGGATAGGTTCACATTTATTAAATTTATCTCTGCCAATTCGATTAATTTCCTCCGTAGTAGCAATTACAAGAAGTCTGCAACGAGGTCTAGTAAAAATTGTGTACCAACTTGTGGCTTCCTCAAAAGATGGGTTTCCCTCTCCACCCAATACACAAAAAGCAACACAACCATCAAACTCTCTTCCTTTTGCTTGTTGAACATTTAGATAATCTATCCCAGGAAGGTTTTTGTATTTTTCAGGAATATCTTTACAAATTACTTTAACTCGACTAGAAATTTCTCTAAGCAAAGAACGCTGATTTGAACTAGATGTATTGATAATTTTTTTGCTTAATTTAGTAAGAATTTGTAGTGCTTGTTCTTCTGAACTAAATTCTAAAATTTTTACAAGCTCTCCCTTCTCAAAAGCGTCTTCAGGATTACTTGGTTGAGGTAAATGTCTTCCTCCTGAATTTGCTGCTTGTGCAAAAGAATGAAAAATATTGGCAAATCCTATAATATATTCTGTATTGCGATAATTGTATCTGAGTGAGTTGGTTCTAGTTAGTTCTAATTGTCCCCAATCAAAATCAGTAGGCAAAATATTTTGATTTCTGTCTCCTAGCAGCCAGAGAATAGAATTATGTTGGTAATGATTCTGCCATCTTTCCAGCATCCCGATAATAGCTGTGATTTCATATCTCAGATAATCTTGTACCTCATCTAATATAAATATTGTTGTATTTCTATCTTCCACAGGGTAGGCAAATTCTGTAATTTCTTTTACTCCTTGTAGCCAACTTTTTTTATGTCCTAATCTTTCTTCCCATCTAGATAAATTAATATTTTTTCTCAGAAATTCTAGGCGAGATATATTTTCATGATAATTTGGATGTCGGGATTGGTAAATTTCATCTCTTGCCAGAACAAACGCTCTAAATAAAATTAAGTCTCTGTATGGAAGTAATTCATTTTTAGAAATTGCATGAACTCTTTGAGCTTCTGCTTGCAAAGCCTGTAATTCCTCTGAAGATGTTGCAACTAGCTGATATAATTCAGGTGCAGATTGACAAAGCCATTCTGCAAAACTACCAACAAAAAAATTAGATTGTTGATCCTGTAAAATTTCTTTAATTTCAGTATACTCTTTAACCTCAGAACATAAAGCTTCAGGAAGAATTAAAACAACGTTACAGTCATGATTTTTATAAAATTCACTTCCTATCACAGCAGCACATACAGTCTTACCTGTGCCTGGTGCGCTTTGCAATAAAAAACTATTAATGTTAGTAAGTTCTGAATATGTAGGATATGAATAACTTGTCAATGTTTCTGATAATTGGTAAAAGAGTTTTATCTGCTCTTGAGTAAGGTGAGGTGAATATAAATAAGCACCATAAATGAATTGATACCATGAAGAAGTCTTATTGACATTAAAATTAAACGTTGGTATATCTTCTACTTGGCTTTCTTCAATTCCCATTAAATTAGCTGAGGTGTATGTTGGGTTTCTATCTCTATCTTCGATAACTCCCTGGTAAACATCCTTTCTTAAACCTGCCTTAATTACTAAAATTTCCTGGGAATTTATCCGTTCCCAAATAACCCTCACATCACCCTGCTTAGTTCTGCATAAATTTGTATAGCCTTTTAACTTCCGACAATCTCCAAGATTCCCCTGACTCATTTGTTTTAAAATTTCTGCTACAGTCTCAGAATACTGGTGTGAAAGCTTCTGGATCTCTCGAAAAGCAGCACGCACAATTCTTATAAGAATATAACCAGGGGATGAATCAAGCATAAACTGATTTATTAATACTTTTGTTTACATAATTTTACAACAAATCGTACTTTCCTTCCGGCTGTGCGATTCGTTCCAAGCCAAATACATAACCTGCTAATAAAATCCCGATTGACATGGATAAAATTGTACCATAGGTCATAAAGTTCAACAACCTACACGGGGTACGGATGCCTACTGTGGTACAGCCGTTGCAACTAAACAGCTCTACACCTAAATTCATACCTGGTTTCAGCAACGCCTCAGATTCATTCTCTCATTTTTGCTCCTGAATTTATTGTCAACACCTTATTAATTTGAATTCGTTGGCCATTATATTACTGCCTATATTTATTACGAACTAAACTATATGTTTATACTTAAACTATTTCTGCTACTTATTACACTCGTGCTTGTACTACACAATGAAGTGCGGAATGTGGGAATTAAAACTCAGATATCACCTGTTCCCTTTTACCTATTACCCATTCCCTATTCACTGCCATATATGATATAATTTTATGTCTGGAAGTTGATATGTGTTAAGACTAGCTATTCTAAGCTAGGATAAGACAGCAATGTAAGTGGAAATTGTCATCCCCCTACTTACATATAAACTGAATTTATGACAAAACCTTTACGGAGACTAGACCCAGGAATACATTAGCATGGTCAATCAGAACTTAACCGCTACAGAAATTGGATTTACCCACGAAGATTTCGCTGCTCTACTAGATAAATACGACTATCATTTCAGCCCTGGTGATGTCGTACCGGGTACAGTTTTCAGTATAGAGCCGCGCGGCGCTCTGATTGACATAGGTGCGAAAACCGCAGCATATATACCCATACAAGAAATGTCTATTAACCGGGTTGATGCCCCGGAAGAAGTCTTACAATCAAACGAAACGCGGGAATTTTTCATCCTTACCGATGAAAATGAAGATGGTCAGCTCACCCTTTCAATTCGTCGGATTGAGTATATGCGGGCTTGGGAGCGAGTACGACAGCTACAAGCAGAAGATGCTACTGTCCGCTCTGGTGTTTTCGCAACCAACCGTGGTGGTGCATTAGTGCGAATTGAAGGACTGCGCGGCTTTATCCCCGGTTCTCATATTAGCACTCGCAAACCCAAGGAAGATTTGGTAGGCGAAGAACTGCCCTTGAAATTCCTAGAAGTAGATGAAGAGCGTAACCGCTTAGTTCTCTCCCATCGTCGGGCACTAGTTGAGCGCAAGATGAACCGCTTGGAAGTTGGCGAAGTGGTTATCGGTACTGTTCGCGGTATCAAACCTTACGGTGCTTTCATTGATATTGGTGGCGTGAGCGGATTACTTCATATTTCTGAGATTTCCCACGAGCATATTGATACTCCTCATAGTGTATTCAATGTCAATGATGAAGTGAAAGTAATGATCATTGATTTGGATGCTGAAAGGGGACGGATTTCGCTGTCTACTAAACAGTTAGAACCCGAACCTGGTGACATGATCAAAAACCGTGATTTGGTTTACGATAAGGCCGAAGAAATGGCAGCTAAGTATCGGGAACAATTGCTTGCCAAACAGCAGGGTATTACTACACCTGTAGAAGCAGCACCGGTGGAAGCTACGGATGTGGAAACTGTAGCTGGAGACGTTGCACCTGTGGAAGCTGTACTTGAGGAAGAAGTTCCCCCAGCAACAGAAATTGAAGAAGAGATCCCCCCAGCTATTGAATAATAGATTGATAATTTTCAGTAATTACAACTCGGATTGTTAAAGTATATGACAAAGAGGGGAAAACCCTCTTTTTTTTTACTTACAATCTAAAGTCAGCAATTAATATGAGTAAGGTGGGATATTTTGGTAACTATTAAATGTAAAGACGTTGCGTTTTCTAATATTGAAGCAGTTTTATTTGATAAAAACGGTACTTTAGAAGATTCTGAATCATATTTAAGAACATTAGGACAAAAAATCAGCCGGATGATAGACGCGCAAATTCCCGGTATTGGTGAACCATTGTTAATGGCTTTTGGCATTAATGGTAATTTTTTAGATCCAGCAGGTTTAATATCAGTAGCAAGTCGTAGAGAAACGGAAATTGCCGCAGCAGCTTACATTGCGGAAACTGGTAGGGGATGGTTTGAGTCTTTAAAAATTGCTTGTCAAGCTTTAGAAGAAGCAGATCAATATGTTGGTAAAACTCCTTCACCTTTATTTATGGGTAGTTTGGAGGTATTACAGTCTTTGTCAGTAGCGGGGTTAAAATTGGGGATTCTCTCAGCAGCAACGACTCAAGAAGTCCAGACATTTGTAAGGATTCATCAGTTAAGCGATTATTTACAACTAGAAAAGGGTGTTGATGATGGCCCTAGTAAACCAGACCCAATACTGTTTTTAGAGGCTTGTCAAGCTTTGGGAGTAGCACCAGAGGCAACTTTAATGGTAGGTGATTCTGTCGGTGATATGCAAATGGCCCGTAATGCTAAAGCTGCTGGTTGTATTGGTATTACTTGGATTGGTAGAGCAGATAATGTTCAGGGTGCAGATGTGGTAATTAATCAACTTGATGAAATTCAGATTTTTGATGATTAAATGATTTTCTGTTTCTATGGAAATATTGTTTTTATTGATACAATCCCATTTCCAAGTTAATTTCTATTACCAAAAAAGGGAACAGGGAATAGACAAAAGTTGCACTAGTTTAAAGCTCAGTCAAAAAAAAAGATGTTTTTAAAAGATGCGTAGCACGAGAAAAAACAGTGTCATTATTTCAATCTCTTTTAAACATGAGTTTTTCCTGTTCCCTCTGAAATTGATCAAAACCTAAATAATTTCTATTAAAAACTAGTAATTATTTTTATAAAAACACTAATCAATATATTAGCGTATAAGTATTATATAACCTAGCAAAACATTTTGCAGCTAAATACATTAACGTCCCTCCCACCCCTGCTAAATTCCCACTAGAAAACCGCACGGGTGGTTTTTTTATGCTTGCTGTCAGGGAGACTCCTTCCCTGATCATACATAAGCAGTCCTTATCAATATCATCAATTATTTTCTTACTAAGTTATATTAAAAATCTCTCATAATCTATTGACACTTTCTAACAATCTTGTTATATTAGTTTACATAACTTAACAAACCCCAGAAATATTATGTATACTCCAAAAGAACAAAAAGGCCTTCTTAGCGACTACGTGAGAGATCCCAAACTTTACGAAGCAAAATCTCATAAAATAGCCCAATATAGCCGCCATCATTCTCAACGTCATTTAGGAATATTCGACGTAAGCTCTACAGTTGTAGTTACATCAAGGTTTTCCTAAGGTTTCTGGAATATTATGTTTAATAATCGTTCAAAAATTCTCTTATATTTCCCCTCCCCACCCCTGCTAAATTCCCACTGGAAAACCGCACGGGTGGTTTTTTATGGCTGCTGTAACTGAGATTTTTACCCGATTTTAGGTAAACAGCCTTTATTAAAAAGATAAATTATTCTTTTGCTAAATTAAATTAAAAATCTCTCATAATCTATTGACACTTTCTAACAATCTTGTTATATTAGTTTACATAACTTAACAAACCCCAGAAATATTATGTATACTCCAAAAGAACAAAAAGGCCTTCTTAGCGACTACGTGAGAGATCCCAAACTTTACGAAGCAAAATCTCATAAAATAGCCCAATATAGCCGCCATCATTCTCAACGTCATTTAGGAATATTCGACGTAAGCTCTACAGTTGTAGTTACATCAAGGTTTTCCTAAGGTTTCTGGAATATTATGTTTAATAATCGTTCAAAAATTCTCTTATATTTCCCCTCCCCACCCCTGCTAAATTCCCACTGGAAAACCGCACGGGTGGTTTTTTATGGCTGCTGTAACTGAGATTTTTACCCGATTTTAGGTAAACAGCCTTTATTAAAAAGATAAATTATTCTTTTGCTAAATTAAATTAAAAATCTCTCATAATCTATTGACACTTTGTAACAATCTTGTTATATTAGTTTACATAACTTAACAAACCTTGGAAAAATTATGTATACTCCGAAGGGACAAAAAAGCCTTTTTAGCGACTACGTGAGAGAACCCAAACTTTACGAAGTAAAATTTCCCACAAAAAAGCAACAAAGCATTAATGCTTTTCAAGGTTCTGTAGCAATGTTCGATATAAATCCTGCATTTTTAAGTGCATAGAGGGTTAGATAAAGTTTTCGGCCTCGATATTTGTATCTAAACGTTATTCAAAAATTATCTTAGATATTCCCCACCTCCGCTAACTTTCCACTGGAAACCCAGCGTGAGTTTTTGAGGCTGTTGTCACTAAGATTTTTACCAAGATTCCAGATAAGTTATTCTTATACATATCATACAGCCATTCCCGGTGTTATAAGGTACATATCTAGCGGGCAAGATGCCCGCACCACAAGAGTTTTATCATTCAACTTTGTACCTCATCAGATCGGAAAGCGCTATAAGATTTTCCTTTGTCAATATCTATTGACGGTTTGTAACAATATTGTTATCATGGTCCTGTCATAATTTACGGAATGTAACAAACCGGAAAAACATTATGTATACGACAAATAAACAAAAAGGCATTCTTAGCAACTACGTCAGAGAACCCAAACTTTACCAAGCAAAATCCTTTACAAAAGCGCAACACAGTCGGTATGATTTTCAAGGTTCTTCAGGAATATTTGATGTAACTTATACAGTGCTAGTTACCTGGAAAGATACCTAAATTTTTCAGTTGCAGTATTATTTGTATGTAATCAGCATTGATGAAACTAAATATGACTTTAGGTGTAGAGATGTTCCATAGAACCTCTCTACAAGGGTTTTGGAATCATCATTTTCATACATTAAATCAGCAACGCCTATCTAATCTAATCTTTATGCAAATTTTCTCCCAATTAAGCCCTGTTTGGTCGGGGTTTTTTATTCGTTAATTAAAAAATCTTGTGTAATCTGCTTTTTAAAATTCGAGTTTTATGTTCATAAATTGATTCTCAATCCTTAATTTTTTGAGGAATGAGATAAATGATTCCCGAAAGAATTGTTAATATTACAGATATCCAAAAAGAAATTAAAACTGGAGTTTGCCAAATTGGTGATAAGGGTGCAATGAGGAGAGATATGGCAATTATTTGACTAACTGTTTTTAGTTTACCCCAAATATTTGCACCGCTGATAGTAGTTTGATTAACTCGCCAACCTGCGATCGCTAATTCTCGTGCTAGTATTATAAATACTGCCCAAGCTGGGATTTTTCCTAATTCTACTAATACCAATAATGGTGCAAGTACCAATAATTTATCTACTAAAGGATCAAGAAATTTACCTAATTCACTAATTTGATTAAGTTTTCTGGCTAAATATCCATCTAACCAATCAGTTAAAGCTGCAATTAAAAATATAGTTAAACAGATCCATTTTGCTTGATTTGCGGGATTGTATAAACCGTAGAGTAAAAAAGGTATTCCGAGCAGTCGAGAAAAAGTAATCCAATTAGGTAAAGTCATAAGAATTAACAATGTCAGAATTAGAGGTCTAAAGGAAGAATTAAAGACAGGGAAAAACAGAGAATTAGGAATTAAATAAAGGTGGTAAAAACTTTATTTCATAATATCAGGAATAGCTATATATTCCTGATTCCTAACTTTTTTGTTAAAATCTTTCTACATCTGAGAATTTTTGAATAGATACCTTTGCAGCTTCTCCACAAGTGCGGGGTGTGGGGAAAATCTTCCCAGGATTTGCTAAACTTTGAGGATTAAATACCTGTCTTACCCATTGCATTGTTTCTAAATCAACTTCACTAAACATATCTGGCATATAACATTTTTTATCAGCGCCAATACCATGTTCACCGGAAATACTACCGCCGACTTTTACACACAATCTCAGAATTTCTCCTCCCAATTCTTCGACTTTTTCCAATTCTCCATGTATGGAATTATCAAATAAAATTAATGGGTGTAAATTACCATCTCCAGCGTGAAAGACATTAGCAATAGGATAACCATATTGATTGCTTAACCGCTCAATTTCTTGGAGAACATAAGGTAATTGGGTGCGAGGAATTACACCATCTTGTACATAATAATCTGGGCTAATATGTCCTGCTGCGGCGAAAGCTGCTTTTCTACCTTTCCATAATTTTAATCTAGTTTCTGGGTCACTGGCACTAGTGACATTTCGCGCTCCATTTTTTTGACAAATTTCTTTAACTCGCTGTTTATTAGCAGAAACTTCCACTTCTAAACCATCAATTTCTACTAATAGAATAGCAGCAGCATCACGAGGATAACAATTAGTAGCAACCACATCTTCTACAGCGTTAATACTAATATTATCCATCATTTCCATACCACCAGGAATAATGCCCGCGCTGATAATATCAGAAACCGTTGCAGCAGCAGCATCTACACTGGTAAAATCTGCCAATAAAACACAAATTGATTCCGCACTTTTGAGAATTTTTAAAGTGATTTCTGTCGCAATTCCTAAAGTACCTTCTGAACCGACAAAGACACCGGTTAAATCATACCCTGGAGTTTCGGGAATTTGTCCACCAATATCAACAATTGCACCATTAGGAAGGACTATTTTTAAACCTAAAACATGATTTGTTGTCACACCATATTTTAAACAATGTACCCCTCCTGAATTTTCGGCAATATTACCACCAATAGAACAAATAATTTGACTAGAAGGGTCTGGTGCAAAATAAAAACCAGCGCCGCTAACTGCTTGAGTCACCCAACTATTAATTACTCCTGGTTGCACTATAGCCCGCTGATTTTCTAAGTCTATTTTTAAGATTTGTCGCATTAAAGAAGTGACAATTAAAACGGAATTTTCTGCTGGTAAAGCGCCACCAGATAAACCTGTTCCTGAACCTCTAGCAATAAAGGGAACGGAGAATTGATTGCAAATTTTGACGATTTCTGATACTTGTTCCGTGGTTCTTGGTAATACTGCAACGGGGGGAGATTGTTTATAGCTGGTTAACCCGTCACATTCATAGGTAAGGAGTTCTTCTTTGCGTTGTACTACACCTTTTTCTCCCAGGACTGCGACAAATTTTTTGATTATGGGTTTCCAGTTTATGGTTTGAGTTTTGGTTGATTCTTGGGTAAGCATAGAGGTTTTTATCTGTGGTAGATGTTGATGATAGCAAAATATTCATTTAATTATTTATTATATCATAAAATATATTTATAGTATTTTAGCTTAATGCGCCATAATTAAGAATTTGATCATACTATACTCAATAGATACTTTCCTGATATTATCTTTTCTATTTCCATCCTGGCTTTTTGTTGTAGTTGTTTGGCATTTTCTCTGATTTTTGTGATATGTTCACCCATTTTATTTTGGTTAATGGAATTAATAAATATGATCAGGATCAGAATGTTCAAGATTAAAATATGAACAGAATAAAAATAGATATTTTAATGTTTTTGGAAAATTGTTTCACATAATTATGGTAACATTTTTTGTTTTAGGGGCTTCCTCGCCCCTATTTTTTGCTCTCTTATTTTATTAAATTATTGTCACCTTTCATTTTTAATCATCTTGTCACCCGTTAAGGGTTTTGTCAGACTCAAGTGCTGGATTAAAAAAGCCGATAAAAATGGAAGGATTGATTTTAATATGTTTGACAACTAAGAAACTTAACCAAACATTAGAGATTATCATAGTCACACTGGTAGCGATCGCTGATCCGATCATCCCTAAAGTAGGAATAGCGATTGTATGTAAAACTAAATTAATGATTAAGCAATAACCAATCACAGGTAAGGATTTTTTGTGATGACCTGTCATGACCATTAAACAACCGACAGAACCACATAAAGCATCAAATAATCTACCTATAACCAATATCTTCAGCGATAAATTAGCATCAACAAAGTCTGGTCCAAAAATACTCAATATTGGTTGAGTAAAAAACATTAAACACAAAGAAATCAGTAAACTAGGCCAAAATATCCAGTAATTAGCGGTGGTAACGAGTTTTTGTAAACCGGGAATGTCTCCTTCAACATACAAAGTTGCAAACCTGGGTGCAGATATCTTATTTAAGATCACCAACACGATAATTATCCAGTGACCAGTTCTGACTGCGGCACTATAAATACCTGCTTGTGCAGGACCGAGGAAAGAACCAACCATGAGAATATCAGATTGCTCTAAGATGGTAAAAAATGCTTGTTGTAGCAACAAAGTAACAGAGATTCCTAACCATTCTTGAGTAGAATAAATCGGGGTAGCTGGTTCAATCTCATTATTTACTTTCTGATGCAACAACCAAAATTGCACAATAACTACAATAAATAACGTAGTTATAGCTACACAAATCATTGGTAAGCTAGTCAGAAAATAGCCTTGTTTTGATAAAAAATATCCCCCACAAAATACTAAGATTGGCCAGATTATTTCTGATGGAATGAAAGCTAAGGTAATTGTTGCCATTGTTCTAGCTGTCTCCATCTGCAAATGTACCAGAGATTGCAATGGTAATAATAACATTCCCACTAACATGGGTATCCCATATACAAAGTTATAATTAACACTCAAATACCAGACTATTGCTACAACAATGAGGGCTAGAAATGTTCCTCCCAATAGGGATAGAAACCAACTTAACCGCAGAATACCACGTAAACGTCCCCAGTCTTGTTTAACTTTATACTCTGAAATTAAACGCACAGATGTACGAGGTAAACCTAAACAAGCAGGGATTGCTAAAAGTAAAGCCCAAGAATTAACATATTCATAAATACCATATTCAGTTTGTCCCATCCATTGTGCTAGACAAATTTGCACTAAATAAGTTATCAATATATTACAAACTTGAATGCTTAGAGCTATGGTAGCATCTTTAGAAAATGCTTCTAAGAGAATATTCTTTTCGGGTTGATAAAGTGAAGATTCAGTCATATCAATTTTGGATTTTAGATTTTGGATTGACTCTATATGTATATAAGCTTGAACAATTTATTTTCCCTATCCTCTACTCCCTACCTCCTTTCTCATTTTATATAATACCCATGTTATACTCAGTTGTTTAAACAACTCACTTACTGAAATCTGACCATGAGATTCACTATCTAGTTCCCGAATGGAGATTTGTTGTATGACTAAAGATCAACCTCCTAAGAAAATGTTTTAAAAGTAGAAGAATATCGCAAAAAAGCTCACAAAGTATAAGCTGAAATTTGAAGATATCACCACCTTGTGAACAAATGACTAAAGTATATTTTAGTAACTTGATATAAAATGGGAATTGATTCCAAAAGAGTTTCCATTAGCTCAACCGTGTGGTCGCTACAAAATTTAAGAATATATAGTAGTTCCCATGCTCGTGAGGTACAAAGTTTTTTAGTTTTAGGGAACAGAGAATAGGGAATAAATTGGTTTGTACTTCATGAGACTGGAAAACAATATATACAGTTAGAAGTACCATATCAACATGAAGTTGAAAAATTAAAAATTAAATACGGTTTCAGATAGATATTTATACCAATCTGAAACCTATTATTAAGATTTCCAGGAATTGAATAATTACCAATTAACTTTAGACATTAGTTAATTGAAGTTCGGGAATATCAGATACTGGAATATATCCCATTTTTTCCAAGTAATGTATTACCTTAACAACACTTTCATCAATACTTTCCTGTTCCGTATTACAAATAATTTCTGGATTTATAGGTTCTTCATAGGGGTCATCAATCCCTGTAAATCCTTTAATTTTTCCAGATCTAGCTTTGGCATATAAGCCTTTAACATCTCTATCTTCACAGGTTTCTAAAGATGCTTTGACATAAACTTCTACAAAATTTTCTGTCATTTGTCTTACCTTTTCTCTCGTTTCTCGATAGGGACTAATAGCAGAAACAATGGCAATTACTTGATAACGACTTAACAGACTGGCCACAAATCCAATGCGATGAACATTAATATCCCGGTCTTCTTTACTGAAACCTAACCCTTGGGAAAGATGAGTTCTCACCACATCTCCATCTAAAACTTCTACCCGACAACATCGTTTTTTTAACTCCAATTCTACCCCCTGAGAAACAGTGGTTTTACCAGCACCACTTAACCCTGTAAACCATAAAGTTAATCCAGAATATTTCATGTTAATTTCCTATTGTTTATTTTTTGAATGAACCCGACATTTGAGAATCAAAACTTAGTACAAGACTGATATTTAAGTTTTATTAGCATTGGTGCTTAAAACTCCATATATTTCCCCTAATCTCTACTTCCTACCTCCTTTCTCGTTTTATATAATACCTGTGCCATGCCACTGATTGTGGGGTGTTGAAACAACTCACCTACTGAAATTTGACTATGAGATTCACTACCTAATTCCCGAACGCAGATTTGTTGTATTTGCTGACAAATCCGAATCATGGCTAAAGAGCGACCTCCTAAGTCAAAGAAATTGGTATGGATACCAATTTTTTCTACACCGAGCACCCCTTGCCAAATAGCTGCAATAGTTTCTTCAATTTGGTTAGTAGGAGCTATATAAGCTATTTCGGGTTGGTGAACAGGTATATTAGTTTTGACTGACCTTAATAAGGGTAAGTCTAATAATTTTCGTTCTGGATCAGCGATAATATCTGTTAGCAAAATTTGAAAACTCTGGAGTATTTCTAAGATTGTAGATTCTTGGAACAGGTCTGTTTTGTAGCGAATTATTGCAATTAGCTGCTGCTGTTTCTCTTTCATAGAAAGGGATAAATCAAAATTAGAGATTCCTTCATTCATCTCCACTAAGTTTATGTTTACTTCTCCTAGTTTTTCAGGTAAACTGAGAACATTTTGTAAGGTAAACATCACTCGACTGAATATATTACTAGATATATTTACAGATGTTTCTAACTGTTGAAAAGATAAATGTTGAAATTCTTGTGCTTCTAAAGTAACTCGACTGACCCGACTGAGTAATTCCAAAAAACTCGGATTTTGTCCAAGATTAGTACGCAAAAGCACTAGATTACTAAAGTAGCCTATTAGTTTTTTGGTTTCATTTTGCTGACGACCAGCAATCGGTGAAGAGAGGATAATATCTTCTTGTCCTGAATATTGATAAAGTAACATCTGAAATCCTGCTAATAAAGTTACAAATAGAGAAACTCCTGCTTTGTGACTTAAAGTTTTCAGATTTTCAGTTAATTCTTGTGATAACGCTAGTGATTGAAATGCTCCTCGATAGCTAGATATTTGAGAGGATGAAAAATCAGTAGGTAATTGCAGTGGAGAAATATCACCACTTAATTGTTGTTTCCAATAGTTAATTTGAGATTCCAGGACTTCACCTTGCAACCATTGTCGTTGTGATTGAGCAAAGTCTACATACTGAATAGGTAATTCCGAAAGAGGTGAGGGTTTTCCAGTACAAAAAGCTGTGTATAAAGTTGCTAATTCTCGCATCAATACAGTGTCTGACCAAATATCAGTTACAATATGATGAGTTATTCGCAAAATTAAGTTTTCTTCTGCTGATAAACACAACAGTTTGACCCGCAATAATGGACCCTCAATCAGGTTGAAAGGTTCTTGTGCTAATACAATTGCCAGTCGTCGAATTTCACTTTCCTGTTCTGAAGATGAAAGTTCTTGCAGATTGATTATTTGTAACTCAAAGGTAAGATTATTGGTAATAACCTGCACAGGTTGTCCATTCACTAAATTAAATGTAGTGCGGAGGATTTCATGTCGTCTAATTATTTCTATCCAACTTTGTTCTAAAGCAGTTATATTGAGTAAACCTTGGAGACGAAAAACTGCACGTAGATTATGAACAGGATTCCCAGGGTCTAATCTATCAATTAACCACAGTCTTTCTTGTGCAAAGGACAGAGGTAAATTTTGATTGCGAGGAACGGGTTGAATTGCAAAAGCTTGATTTTTTGACTTAATACTAGTTGTAATTGCTTTCCAAAAAGCAGGAGTTTTGGTACTGTTTACAGATTTTTCTGGCAAAGTAGGAAGATAACCACTGTTATGAAAATACTTCAGGTAAATAGTAATTAATTTTTTATCTACCAGAGGGCAAATAATTGATGTTCCTGCTAATCCTGCTAAAGTATAATGTGTATCAAACTCTGGTTTCTTTTTCGTGAGAAATGTGTCTGAAGAACCCAACAGCAATAGTAAGGAGGAATAAAGATTATCATGGGGATATTTAGTAGCGTAATCCCTAATTGTCACTAAAAAATCATCATAACTAACTTTCTGCAAAGGATAACCAAAAGAGTCAATAACATCAAACCAATCATGCCAATTAATTTGCTGAGAATTTGTTAAATGAAATGTCTGATTTGAATATTTATCTAACAGGGATAAATGAACAACAGATTGACTTACATAATCAACTGGAACCAAATTTAGATCTGTTTCAATTATGGGGAACTTCTTTAAATTAATACATCCTTTCAGCAAAATACATAAAGCATCTTGGAAGTTACTATTAATTCCAGTTTGGCTATGTCCCATGATTCTTGAAGGTCTATAAATACAAGCAGGTAATCCTCTTGATTGCGCTGTCATTACTAACTGTTCTGCTACCCATTTACTTTGTCTATAACCCCCTGTCAGAGTCAATAATTCAGGTATATCTGCTTCTTTTACTGGTTGCAGTGGATTAAATGCAGAATTGAAAAAAATGCCTACCGTGGAAATAAAATGGACTGGTTTAGTTTGTGAAAGACTAGCTAAGTAAAGTACTTCTTGAGTACCTAAAACATTAGTAGGTTTTAAAGTTGAGTAAGGACAAGCAGAATTAACCCAAGCCCCATTGTGATAAATAATATCAATTTGATTGGCTAATTCATGAAAATGTTCTTTTGTCAGACCAAATAGAGGTTGAGCTAAATCTCCAACTACAGGAATAATTCGGGAACTTAGCTTTTCTTGCCAAAGGGAATAAAGTTGTAAATGCTTTTTAATTCGGTTTTGTCCCGATACAACATCACTAGTACGAATTAGACAATAAATATCTGCTGTTGTTTTCTGGAGAAGTTCCTCTAGTAAATAAGCACCAAGAAAACCTGTTGCTCCTGTCAAAAAGATAGATTTAGGAGCTTTTAAATTTTTAGATAAGGGATTATTAAATTGAATGGAGGGATTTAAAACAGCCTCTGCTTGTAAGTTCAAGCTTTCAATAGTAGAATTGATCATATTTTTTTATAACTGTATTGTACTTAAATGTCGTATCCAGCTTCTTGGCAAAGTGGTTTGCAGTATTCAACCAAGTATTCAATACTTTCAGCATCTAATGAATCCTTCCACTTATCAATTTTGCCAGTTCTAAAAGTTCTGGCCGCAGGACTATAAATTTCTGTTAATTGAGAATAAATATTCTCATCAAAAGGAATTTCCAAATAATCAGCAATCTTTTTGACAACATTAATTTGCTTTTCAAAAGTTCCTCCACCTTGCTCACCAACCAAATCTTCAAAATTTGTAAATAAACAGTTTGGCTCATTTCTCCAAGCTAACATTGAACGATAAACTGCTGCAAAATTATTGATTTTTAGCCCAGCTTTTGGGGCATATCCTCCTTCTAAAACAAATTTTAATCGCTCTATTGAAGACATAATTTGCAAATCATCCTCTAAAAAATGCGAAGATGGCATTTTTCCTGTATCCAAAATAAATGGAATTGAAGAAGCAACTACTGCGCGAGGATCTCGAATGATAAATAAATGATGATATTTGATTTCGGATAAGACAGAACTTAAAACTGGAGTCCAGGGAATATGTCCCAAAATATATTTTTTTTCTGGTATGTTATCTAACCAATTCCGCAAGGTAGCTACATTGATATAACAAGGTGTCAATGCACCAATACTAATTTTTTCGTTACTGTATTCTGTGCTGGTTAGTTTTTCTTCATCGCTTAATTTTTTTCTCACCTCTCGATAATTTAAAAACCAAGGTATAGGGCTAGAATCATGATTTTCATGATCAAAATGCTCTTGATAACCCAAGATTTCTATAGCTTTAGCTAATAAATGAGTACCACTTTTAGGTAATGAGTTAATTAAGACTCGATGGGTAGGAAATGACATAGGGAGAAAAGAAGGAGTAGGGAATAGAGGAGAGGGAAGATTAGATAAGCTTCCCCAGAAATTAACATTATTAACTAATACATACCCATCGGAGGTATTTCCTCAGAATCAATATGCACATCCAATACCGTTGGACCAGGGTAACTATAAATTGCCTCGAAATTCAACTTTTCTAAATCTTGAGCATGACGGATAATATAACTATTTGCTCCCATAGCTTTAGCCATTAAACTAAAATCTACTGTTGGTAAAGTAAATTCTAGAGGTTCTTTTCCTGTCTGTCGATGGCGATGTTTCACCATTCCATAACATTTATCATTTAAAATCACAAATATTATTGGCAACTTTTCTACAACCGCAACAGCTAGTTCATTTCCATGCATTAAAAAGCAACCATCACCAGTAAGACAAACAACTGGTGTGTTTTTGACTCCTAAAGCTGTACCAACTGCACTACCAATTCCCCAACCCATTGCTGCTGTTTCGATAGCTAAACGATAATTTTCTGGACATGGTGGAAATAAATAATGAATGCTCCAAGATAACCAGTTACCAATATCAACTTGAAAACGAGTTTCTGGAGGAAGATTTCTCAATAATGCACTAATTAACTGTTGTGGTTTAACACAGACTTTTGTATCTGTGTTTTGATAACTTTCTGGTTCTAAAACTTCAATTTGGCTAGGATAGTCTTGGAGTTTTTGATCATGATTGCGGTGAGGAAATAATAGTTTTGAATTCAAATCTAATTTCCCGTTACTTTGCATAGTTTCCAGTCGGGATATTAATTCCTTAAATATGGTCTTAATATCCCCTTGAATTTGCAATTGTGCCATAGAAGAACGGGCAAAATAAATATCTGAATTGTGAATATGTACCAATTTATTATTTAGTATTGCCTTATCCCATACCGATGTTTCCCATTGCCCCAAAGTAGCACCAACTGCTAATATTAAATCAACTGATTCATCAGTTAAAGCTTGACGTGCTGTTTTATGCCCAGCAAATCCAAATACCCCTCTAACTAAGGGATGATAAGGATCTATACAAGATTTACCACTTTGAGTAGTCAGAATTAATGCATTAATTAATTCAGCAAATCTAATGATTTCTGTTACTCCTCCCCCAGAGTCTTTACCAACTAATAAAACAACTTTACGTCCTTGAATTAATACCTTATATAGAGTTTGCCAAAGATTTTCTAATGCTGCTAAATTTAGAAATGATGTGGGTTGGGTAATTAGTTCAGATAAGTTGGGATAGGTAGTAAGTTCTGGAGCCGGAAGACGGGAAATATCTACAGGAATACTCAAATGAACAGGTCCTTTAGGTGAACCGAAAGCCGTTTTTAGTGCGGTAAATAATTTTCTCTCTAGTTGATTAGCATGAGTAACTAAACTATTGTAGCGGGTACAATGCTTTAGCATAGCTACAGTATCTATAGTGTCAGGAGAAGATTCTTGAAACGCTCCCCAGCCAAAATGTGATAAAATCGTTTGTGCTGTAATGACTAATAAGGGAGTACATTCCGCATAGGCAGACGCTATTCCTGTAATTAAATTTGTTGTCCCTGGTCCTGTTGTCGCACAGCACACACCAATTTTACCGGTCTCACGAGCATAACCGTCAGCCATAAAAGCTGCTCCAGTTTCATGACTAGTCAAAATAGCCCGTGGACCTCCTCTTTTTTCGGAGCGTGCTAAGGCCTCATATAAAGGACTATTATGACCACCTGGTATACCAAACACATATTCTATGCCTAGCAATTCTAAGTAGTCTACAATTAAATCGCTTAGTGTTCTGTGTTCTTGTTGATTATTGATTATGGATTTGTTTTCTAACGGGATTATTGTTGTCATAATTTATTTCTATGATTTTTTGGGAACATATTTGTGTAGACACAAAGTAAGGAGTAGCAATGCTATATAGCTAAAGGTGTTTTGTGGTTAAACAAGTTTTGTTTGGAGTCGGAATCATATCCATCAAATGTATAACCAAATAACTCAATATCCTCTTGAAAATATTCTTCAACTATTTTTTTAGTTGACTCGGTATAATATAATCTATAATCTCGATGTACTGAATTATTCAAATAGGGTAAAGAGGCTTTGATATTGAGAGTCTGACAAATATATTGGAAGTCCTGCTCTAAATTCTCATATCTACCAATAAAGTCAACAATCAATTTACCATCGATATCGGTGATAATCTCTTTTTGTAACTTAGTCGCTCCTTTAGGAAATGGATTTTTTGTCTTGATTACCCACTCTAGATATTCCTCAAACCCTGTCATTGATTTTACAAGTTGATGTCTAATATGGGTTTCTTCTTTGAGAATAAAATGATAATAGGATACTTGCCAATCCCAAGGATTTCTTACAAAAGCAAACTTATAGAAATTGTTATATATTTCCACAGGTAGTTCTTTTTTTGCATCTTTTGCTTTCGCGTGCCACAGAGAAGATTTCCACATTTCATATAGGGGGTTAATACTATCCCCTAATTTCTCCTGTGGTCGATTAATTTTAAATTTTTCTGGTTCTTTTGCATAGTCTTTAAGAGCATCTCTAATACTTGTGCCAGCCGCTTTCGTAACATGAAAGAAAATGAATTGATGTTCGTAAGATATGAGCATAAAATTATGGTTTCAATTATGCAGGATTTTCCTATTCCTAATTTTTAGACAAAATAGCTTTCGGGAAATTTTTCTGTAATAATCATTATAGGCTGACGATTAGAAAATACTCGATAAGTCCGAGACAGTATTTTATCTTCTTTTTTAATCTTGAAGTAATTTGATAAATCCCCTGCTCTTTCTCTAGCTGAATCAATGATTTCTTTAAATGTTTCTACTCGATGTTCTACCCAAAGTCTTCCAATTGGTTCTTGAGATTTTAGTAATCTTTCTCTAAATATTTCATCTAGTCTAGATGGAACAATCACAGACTCAGCATAAATCCAATTTCTTCTACTAATTTTACCCTGAAGTAAGATTTTTCTTTCAATTACGTCATCACCAGTTTTTAGGTCTAAGGAGTGAATCGGCTGGGTAATTGATAAAGGTTTTTCAGATAATTTAATAATCTGAATTTTTTCCATTAAATAAGATTCTAATATCTCAGTTAAAGTACCATCTGTTGTCAAAATAATTCTTTGAAATGTGCTGAGTTTTGATGGCTCTAAGTGATTGTTAGTCAACAATTCTTCTAAATCTGCTTCTATTCCGTTCAATTCTTGAGTTTGCATCTGGTTTAATTTTCCTTGGTATTATACATTTATGAGATCTTGTTTTTTAATCGAGTCAATAGGGGTTCTAAACCAGGTAATACTGCCTCAATTTCTTTTTCATTTTTGCGCCATTTATCCGGTGATGGTTCCGACAAAGTTCTTCTAGCTACAGGCAGAGATTGAGATAAAATTTCTTCGATATGTTTATCCCAGCGCAATTGGGCAAATTCAGCGATTTGGCTGATGGTTTTTTTCGGATCTTGAATTAGGTCATAGTAGTTGACTAGATGCCAGGATTTTTGGGGCAGGGTTTCTAAATCATCTAAAATATAAGCATTAGCAGTATACCACTGATGGGCAGCAATTTCTACTATAGAAGCTTCCTGCAAAGATTCCCATCCAGGAGTCAGGAGAAAACACCATTGACGATAAGGCCAACCAGAAAGAAATTGGTATGAGGGAAAACGTTGCGACCTCCATCCTTCCATCAAACTACTGATATTTTCTCGCGGTTCTCGATACAGGTAGACAAACAATGCTTCTGGAAATACAGTTTTCAAAAAAGGAATTCGCAGCGCATTTTTAGGGGTTTTTTCGAGAAATCGAATGATGGGAAGACGCTCGTTAATGGGAAAATTTAGGTATCCTTGTGCTTCTCTATCTTGTAGTTGTCTGGTGAATCGCTCTGTTAAAATTGTCGGTATATGAGGTAGCACATCATCTTGGGTCAAGCGGTTAGAACTAAAATTTCGTGCTGCTGGATGTAGTTCGGGAATCCCTTCTATAATTTCATGACTTTCATCTCCAATTGTCCATAAGTCAGGAAACTGAGCTAAAGTTTCAAATAATAGGGTACTACCGGCTCTTGGAGCAGAGACAATAAAGATTGGTTTGGTAAATTTCGGGAGGGGAAAATTTTCTTTGAGTAATTCTAAATCAATTAACTTTTGTACTATGTCGGCTATTTGAGTTTCTGTGGTCTCCCATTCTGAAGGTAAATAATGTTGTATTTCCTCTAAAGTTGAGGGTGATTTAAATAATTGCAAAACCTGCAAATGTTTAGGTAATGTGAGTAGACGCTGATAACTTTTTTGTAGTTCCAGATTTTCTACAACTTGATAGCAAGCATTTCTATTGAGTTGTGGTTTAGCTTTAAGTTTATTTCTCGCTAACAACAATTGCTTGCTAGATAATTGTCTACTAGAAGATTTAGATGTTGATAACATCGAAGTAATTGTACTAATGGCGTTCCTACTCTCTAATTGTGGTAATCTTATTGTCTCCTCAAAGTTGAGAATTAAATTTCGGTAAGTCAATTCTCCAGAATATTGGTTACCAAATCGGGAAAAGGCTTTTTCCCAATTGCGTCTAAATTCCTGAATACCTGTACTCAGTTTTTGTAACTCCTGAGGAGATATCTGGGAGTTTTCTAGTTCTGAAAGTATTTCGGTGGTTAGTTTGCCAATTTCTGCTGGGGTCAATATCTGTAAACCATCAGGTTTCCAGGTCGGTTGACTATCACGATTTGGTAAGTAGGGAACGTCATTAGATACAATCATGTTTAAAGAAACTCCCTAATTCATGTTCTTAATATAATCTGCCAAAGTTTGTCCTACATAATCTCCATAGAGAATACCTTTTGCAGTTAATTCTATATGTTGTTGAGATATGGTGATAAAATCTTCTCTTTGGAGTTTGGTCAATAAGTCAGAACATAGAGATTCTAGTCGGAAACCATGTCTTTTTTGAAACTTTTTCAAATCTAGACGCAGTAGTTTCATACCTAGTAACACATCCCGCACCATCAGATCCAAACCAGTGAAGCGGTATCCACGAGCTAGAGGTAGTTCTCCAGCAGCAATCATTGCTGAGTATTTATCTGTATCGCTACTGTTTTGGAGAATGGAATCTTCTAAACAACCAAAGGCCGAAACTCCTAAACCATAGAAATCCATTCCCTGCCAAATGTTAGCAATATATTCACTGCGATCGCTATTATTTTTGGTATAGGTAAAATAGCTCCAAGGTTGATAATTAGCTTGTGCAAATCTGTCCATTGCATACTGCATAAATTGTATTTCTTGTTCATCTGATGGTAAATGAACAACTTCTTCTCGAACACCAAGTTTATAAACTTCTGTGTTTGCAAATGCTTCCATTTTATAAACAGTGATGCTTTCTACTCCTGTATTAATCGCACATTCTAGGCTATTGCGCCAAGTTTCATTAGTTTCTCCTGCTAATCCACTCAACAAATCAATATTAATTGCCCATTTACCTTGACCTGCTTTCTGGGCAATCTCTATAGCTCTGTAAGCTTGTTTCTCGTCGTGTCCTCTACCGCTCAATTTAATTACTTTATCGTCAAAAGATTGTACACCCATGCTCAGACGATTTACTCCCAATTGAGCTAAGACTTCCATCTTAGATTTGGAAATTGTCAATGGTTCACCTTCAACGGAAAATTGTTTTTTGTCTCCAAAAAACTTGAAGTTTTCCTCTAAAGCTTCGACGATTTGCACAAATTGTGACTCTACTAATAAAGTAGGAGTTCCCCCACCGAAATAAACCGCGTGAATTGGTCTATTACTAAGTTGGAAACGTTCCGCAGCCATTTTAATTTCTTGGCAAAGATGATCAACATATCCTTGCACTTCTGGTCTTTCTTTTAAATCAATAGTTTTGTAGTAACAGAAGGAGCATCTTTGAGTACAAAAAGGAATATGGACATAAAGGCAGATTGGCTGCGGTTTCAATCTTTCGTCTAAAGCTTCCTTCTTCCACTGCTTAAAGGGTGGATAGTTAGGAGTTAAAGTGAGACGCTGGGGATGAAGTTCTGTGGTGTTAAGTTCAGCAACTAAAGTCATAACTTTTTTCTGCAGGTTTTTAAACGTTCGTATGTTCTTAATTCAACTAGATCACAAAATATCTTCAACAAAGAATTCTGTTGTTTGCTAAATTTGTTGAATCCGTCAAGATTCCATTTTTTTAGCAATAAATTCAGCCAATACTTGTAAATTACTGAATGAGGCCAGATTTAGCTCAGAATCAGAAAAACTAATAGAAAAATGATTCTCCATTAAAGATATTAACTCAACAGTGGCAATAGAATCAAAGCCTAAACCATCCTCAAATAATGGTAAATTTTCATCAATTTCTTCAGCCTGGAGATTGACATCCAGTTCTTCAGCAATAATTTTTTTCAACTTATCTACTACAGTAGCAGACATAGTAATTATCTCCTAACTAAATTTGTGAAATCTGTTTTATTGCCTATAGCAATAAGCGTTTGTCGATCCACTTTACCATTAGATAATAAAGGCAAAGACGGCAGAAGCAATATGTGTTCAGGAATTGCCCTTTTAGGTAATAGCTGAAAACAGGAAGCCCGGATCTCTTTTTCTGACAACTGACTATTTTTAGTAAGAACACAGTATGCAATCAGTCCTTTCCCCCGTTGACTGTCTCCTTGTGCTTCAACTACTACCGCTTCTATACCCGGAATAGTCTGAATCGCCTTTTCTATATCTGAGAATATCACCAAAAGACCATCTCGGTTCACACTGCGATCAGAGCGGCTTAAAACTTCTAAATAACCATCTGAACTAATCCGACCCAAATCTTTAGTAGAAAACCAATTACAATCTACATTTTCATATATGGGTTTTCCATCCCGATCAATATAGGCCTCAAAGCCATATTCATGCTGGCACCAAAGTTCACCCACCTCATTGTTCTCATTGGTAAATTCTCCTTGATTTTGTTCCACCCGCATTTGCACACCTGACACAGGTAAACCCAACTTTTGGATACGAACTTCTAAAGGTGCTTCTGGACTAGCTGCTGCCATTACTCCCATTTCCGTACTACCGTACAGTCTCACCAAGCAACCAAATTGAGATTCATACTTTATAAATGTATCCTCTTTCATCGTGTCACCAGCGGCTACTGTGAAGTTATATGGTCGAGAAGATTTACGCCCTTTTAGCAAAGTTTCACAGAAAATTGGAGTCATAAAAGCTACATTAGGATTAAATTCTTGCTCTCTTTGCAGATAGCGTAACAAATTAGCTCCCTTTTGTAAATCAATACAAGCTCCTACGGACACGCTAGGAAGAAAAGCTGCACCCAAACCATACATATGATACAGTGGTACTGGTATTGCTACTCTAGCATCACTAGTCAGATTTAGTCTTTGTCCACAGTTCAAAGCATTTTGCCATACTTTAGCGTGGGAATGAACTACAAGCTTAGGAGTTCCTGTACTTCCTGATGTGCGGAGGTAAAGTTTTGCGGTCTTATCATCCTCTTTTTGACGGTGCTTATTCCATTCTTGATTTTCATGAATGAATATAAAAGATTCTGGCTGCTCCCAATTAATTATTTCCCCTTGATGAGTCAGGCTTTCAGGGATGATCCGATAACGGCAAAATCGGGGAACAGATTGCTGTAAGTTTTGTGGTGAGGCTGTTTTAACTTCCTTAGGAACTAATAAAAAACTATAACCAGCCTCTAATAAATACAACAATGTTAAAGCACTAGTTAAAGAATTTTCACACTCCAATACTAAACAATCTTTGGTACTAACATCCTGCTGGGCAAAGAAATTTTTTAGATGTACAAAGATATTTTTAATATCTTTGTATGAGCAGGAAAGTAGTCCATCCGTTATAACGTTTTCCGGTTTTGAGTTTAAGGATTCCAGGTCTTGAATTAGCAACATAATGATTTATTCCCCAGCAAAGTCCATTTGTATATTTAGACATATTGACTGTATTTATCCATTTTGGTACAAGTTATTGTCATAACTCATACTTAGTATTTTTTTTCATACTAATGACACTTAGGGAATTTGCGATTAACCATAGATTGCACCCGCTCAATGGATCTAGAAAGTTAAATGTGCCTTTTGGCTGCGAAAAGCAGCACATTGCCAAAAAAACCTTTGCTTTCTTTAGCACTGAAAAACATGATACAGACTATATCAAATATTGTCAATTTTTTTTTAAAGGGTTGACACATAAAAATTATTGATATACCATCAGTGCCAGGGTAATAAAAAACCAACAAATTAGGAGTTATCCGAATATGACCTCTGGAATAGGTAGCTTACCGACAAAACCCAACATTGTAATTTTACTGAACGACCAAGATAGTGCTGCAGTAGCAGAAACTTGGCCACAAAGCTTTGAGGAGGAAAACTTACCAGCACTAAAGCGTCTAAAACAAAATGGCTTAAACTTCAAAAAAGCATTTATTGGTTCTGCCGCTTGTTCACCTAGTCGAGCTTGTTTTCTTACTAGTACTTATCCCCAAGAAAATGGCGTTTTACAAACTCTAGGAGATGTAAAATCAGATGACCGTGTGAGCGCTGTTAGTACCCCTGTTGGTTTCGCTCAAAGTGTTCTCCGTCCTACCCAGCTTAACCTGGGTCATATGCTTAAAGCTGCTGGATATAAAGTTTACTGGAAAGGCAAGTGGCACTTGAGCCACCCCGTCAATGGTACTAATACCTGGACTGATGAAGACGTTAAGTTTATGAAAGAAGCTTACGGCTTTGATGGATGGAATCCTAGTGATGCAGGTATTACCAAAATCGACCCTCAATTATTTGGAAAAGGTTTGTGCTTACATGACATCCGCTTTTTGGAAGGCAATAAAAATGCCTGTGTTCAAGATGCTGATAAAACCAAGGCTTGTAAACAACCTTTAGTAGATGCAGAAAGTATTCTGGAATTTATTGAGAGATATAATCCTGAAGACGGTCCTTTTTGTCTGATTGTATCTTTAGTTAATCCTCATGATATTCACTCTGCTCCTCACTTTGAGCCAGAAGCAGGATATGACGAGGAAGAGTTTCGCCATTTTAACCTTCCCGTACCTGCAAATGTAGAGGAAGATTTATCAAGTAAACCAGAAGTCCATGAAATCAGAAGACAAGGGGCTAGAGTTGGTGATGCTAATGTTTCTAAAAGACTAGCAAAAGAAGCAAAAGAGAAACTAGCAAAAGCAAATACTACTGGACTGACTCAAACAGAAATTGATAAGCTCAAACAAGAGGCTGCAGAGTTAGAAAAGAAATCCAAACGAGTAGTATTTGGAGAAGCAAAGAGTAATGCTGAGATTCCAGAATCTCGACAACTATTTGTGAACTTCTATGGCTATTTGAAGAAGATCGTAGACGAGCAAATGAATAGAGTTCTCGAAGCGATGGATGAGAAGGGTTTGCTTGCAAATACTTTAGTCGTAAGGACTTCTGATCATGGTGAGATGTGTCTTGCTCATGGACAAAGAGAAAAGAATTACTTTGCTTATGAAGAAGTAATGCGCGTTCCTTTGGTCTTCTCTCATCCCACACTATTTCCCACACCACGGGAAACCAATGTTTTAGCTAGTAGCCTTGATGTCTTACCAACTTTAGCGCGTATTGTTGGTGTCTATGATATGTTCAAGTATGCGTTTAAAGGATCTGATCTCACACCTTTATTTATAGATCCTGAAGCAAAAATTACCTGGTCTTTTGACTCAGAAACAGAGCGGGACTCGATTCATTACGCTAGTGATGATGGTTTCTTACCAGATCGTTTTCAATATACTCCTATTTACATCCGCACTGTCCGCACTGATAACTGGAAGTATTCAGTTTACTTTAATAGGTTAGGGAACAGATTTGAGTACGAGCTGTACAATTTAGAAAATGATCCTCAGGAAAATAACAATCTGGTTGGTGGAGCTAGATATTTTGACAAACAACAAGAGTTACATACCAAGTTACAAACATTAATGATCAAAATGGGGACTGTACCTACTCCCTATTGGATATATACAGAAGCAATGCAGAAAACTTCATTTGTACCGCCACAATACTGGCCTACAAGTCCTGAAGCTGTACTGGGTGGTAGAATGCAGTACGAAGCTAATAAAGCTCAACAAAAATTCAGACGTTCAACCCTAATTCAATCCCAGGTGAACCAAGTATCTCCTGATTTGTGGTGGGTTGGATAAAACCGAGAAAACTGCCCATTGAGATAGTGAAGTCATTGTAGAAATTGCTGAGGGTAGAATAATTTCTGCACCTACTCTCAGATTTCTATAAAGTTTCTAAAATTACATCAACGATTAAATTTTGGTGAGAAAACATGAAAAAAATTGCGGGGATTTTGTCATTACTTCTGTGTTTAGCAGCATTTTTTATGACTCCATCAGCTCTAGCTGACGTATCTCCAGTTCCAGTAACAACCTCATCTCCAGTATCTGTACCAGTTCTAGATGAAAATGATCCTATCTGGAAACTAAGTTCACCAACTTTTACATCTCAGGGAGGTACTGTATATCACGGTAATGTTATTAATCCCAAACTTTGGAATCTCCAAACCGGAACGGGATTACGCCAATTTGTGACTCATGTTTACTTTGAAGAACCCTACCAAAATTTACCCACAGTCACTGTTTCTCTGACTGGATTGAATACAGATAAGCTTTTCAACCAACGCATTGTGGTTAAACCTATTAATATCACCCTAACTGGATTCGATTTAGAATTTACCACCTGGGCTGATAGCCAAGTTTATTCAGTTTGGTCGAATTGGACTGCTTTTGGCAATAATGCTTGATAGAAAATTTAGCTAATCTGCTGAAGACAATAATTTTTGTTTGGAGGAAAGAATGAAGAAGATACTGTGCTTTTTGTCCCTAATTCTATGTTTGACAACATTTTTCATTTCACCATCAGCTCAAGCTCAAACTAGTGAACTCAACCTGCAAAATGTTAAAGAATTTAAAGTTCAGGGGGGAGCGTTAGTTAATGGTTATTCTGCTAACCCTGAAAAATGGAATCTTTTGACTGGTACTGGAAAGCGTGAATTTACCCGTCACGTTGATTTTAAAGAAGCCTATGTTGAAAAACCAGTTGTTGTGTTGGCAATTTCTGGTTTAGATGTATTAAATGCTGCCAATAATCGAATTACAGCCACACCTACAAACGTTACTCCAACAGGATTTGACATCAATTACAAAACCTGGGCAGATAGCCAGATTTGGTCGGTATTTTTGAATTGGACTGCATTTGGTGGTAAATAAAAAAATTTACAACCTATCTAGTAAAACAATAGATATTGGGAAGAACAATGAAGAAAATTGCTTGGCTTTTGTCTTTAATTTTGTGTATTGCTACTCTGATGATTTGTCCTCCAGCAGAAGCTGCCCAAGAGTGGGAAATGATTTCACCTTATTTGCGATTTCAAGGTGGTAATCTCTATTACGGTGCTTCTGAAAATGGACAAGCATGGATTCTTAATCAAGGAACTGGAGAGCGGAAGTATACCAGCCATATTGATTTTAAAGATTCCTATGTTATTCCTCCCAATGTGATTATTTCACTGACTGGGATAGATGGGGATAATACAGCTAATAGTCGCATTAATGTTGTGGCTACAAATGTAACAGAAACAGGATTTGATATAGAATACAAAACCTGGGCAGATACCAAAATTACTTCACTTTGGTCAAGTTGGACTGCATTAGGTGAGTAATATTCTTTCTTGATTGTAATAGTCTTAGAGGATGTTTGAAAAGTCGGACAGGTTCTAGACTGATGAAAAATCAAAGCTGATTGACTCACGTATTCTTTGTCTAGTAAATGACAGGCCATGGCTAACATGGCCACAATGATCTAGTTAAACTGACCGAAAAAAATCGGATACCAGCCCCGTCCTTTTAGGACGGGTTTATAGTAAACTAAGTATAGTCGCCATAGGGTATTGGGAGACTATAAACGGACACTCCAGACTGGACAGATTTTCGGTAGCATCGGTCAATGGAGTGTCAAGTAATCCTCGCTCATGAAAAGACGAGGAGGTATGTCAAATTGTTGCTACATTTATTTCTGGTAGGAAGCACTGCAATAGTGTTATGATGTGTAAATTGGGCTGTTTATGATTTTTGAGTTTTTGTTTTAGAAGACAATAACTCCACTATATCAGCCCTCTTTTCATCCTATTTTTTTCGCAAAGGTATTGACAAGGTTAGTAAAAATGGAACAAGCAGAATCACACGTTTTTTATGCAGCCGGTTGGCATAAATCTTATCCAGTAGCAGAATATGGTCAAGGCATATATTTATATGATTCAGATGGTAAACAGTATTTAGATGCCATTGGTGGTACTCATGTTATTTCTATAGGACATGGTGTAGCGGAAGTAGCTGATGCTATAGCAGAACAAGCTCGTAAACTCTGCTTTGTTCATAAAGCCCAATTTACTAGTGAGGCCCAGGAACGTTTGGCTGATATGGTAGCGGCAATGGCACCAGAGGACATGAATCGTGTAGCTTTTGTAACTGGGGGTTCAACAGCTAATGAAATAGCTTTCCAAATGGCCCAACATTATCATCGAGAAAGAGGAAACCCTGGCAAGTATAAAATGATTGCGCGTTGGCATAGTTATCACGGGAGAACTATTGCTACTGTAGCCATGTCTGGTAGTCTCTTTGTGCGACGTGATTTGCCTCCTTTCGACTTGCTCAACTTTCCGCATATTCAACCACCACACTGTTATCAATGTCCATATGGTTTGACTTATCCTAGTTGCCAACTAGCTTGTGCAAACGAATTAGCTAGAACTATTGAACAGGAAGGACCAGATACTATAGCTGCTTTCATAGCTGAACCTATTATTGGTGGGGCTGGCAGTGCTATTGTACCACCACCGGGTTATTATGAAAAAATTCGGGAAATATGTGATTTTTATGACATCTTGTTTATCTCTGAGGAAGTGATCACGGGTTTTGGACGAACAGGTAAAAATTTTGGGATTCAACACTGGAACGCTATACCAGACATTATTACTGCAACTAAAGGTTTAAGTAGTGGATATGCCCCTATAGGAGCGGTTATCCTGCACAAGCGTGTTTATGAGACTTTTACAAAGAGTAAGAGAAACGGATTACCTGCATTTTTAACCTATTCTGGACATCCCATCAGTTGTGCTGCTGCTTTAGCTGTGCAAAAATACATTCTCAAGCATAATCTCATTGAGCAATGTGCAGTTATGGGTAGGTACTTAAAAAAAGAGTTGCAAAAACTGGCTGATAGAGAGCCTCTAATTGGGGATGTTCGTGGAGAAGGTTTATTGTTGGGACTGGAGTTTGTTAAGAATCGGGAAACTCATCAACCTTTTGAGCGATCGCTACATATTTCGGAAACAGTTGTCCAACAAGGTTTTAAAAATGGGTTAATCCTCAGAGGTAGATTTGGTACTGGTATTAGATCAGATGGAGATCACATTTTAATTTCTCCACCCTTTATCATTACAGAAAGTCAATGTGATGAAATTGTTACTCAGTTAGAATTAACTATTAAACAGGTGAGAGAGTCTTTAAGTCTAGTGTGTGTCTAGTTTAATTTTGGGGGGGTTTAAATTTCTAGGGGATGGAAAAATCTTTCCCCTGAAATGACCGCAAATAAGTATACAAGCCCCTCTATCTTGATTCTGCATATATTCCTTTAATATTTTTAGTGGTGCAAGCCTAGGGCATAGCAAAATAAGTAGAATGCATAAAAAATACAGGTCTTTAGTATATTATCAGAAAATCTGAATAATGTCTTTAATAAATCACATCTGCGGGATCAGAATTGAAAAAACCAAAACATTTTTTAACCTTTTCCAGTTCACACAAAGCTATAATATGAACGTAATTATGCGTTAATTGACTCCTCGCTTAAATTGGACATTTATCAATTATTAGTTGGTCATTTTTTATTTACTCTAATGAAAACTGACCCAGAGTGGTTACACAAACAAACTATTAGTAGTCTTAATTGGTTGGCAAAAACCAGCTATTATCCGGCTAATAATTGTTTAAATCATCTGCTCTACCAATCTTTATCTCTCCAAGACCCACGACTAGAACAAACTATACTAGGAATGAAATTTCCTAATCCGTTAGGTTTAGCTGCTGGATTTGACAAAGACGGCGTTGGTGCTACTTTGTGGCATAATTTTGGATTTGGTTTTGCAGAATTGGGTACTGTTACTTACCACCCCCAACCGGGAAATCCTCCCCCACGGTTATTTCGTTTACCTTTGGATCAAGCAGCACTTAACCGGATGGGTTTTAATAATGCTGGTGCTGTGGCTATAGCTGCAAGACTAAGGGAGGGGAAAGAAAACTTGAATTATCCAATAACTATACCTATAGGCATAAATTTAGGTAAATCCAAGATAACAGCTTTAGAATCAGCAGCCCAGGATTATCTAAAGAGTTTGCAGTTACTAAAGGATTTAGGTGATTACTTTGTAGTTAATGTTTCCTCTCCCAACACTCCAGGATTGCGATCGCTCCAGGATGCTACTATGCTCAGTCAAATACTAGATGTACTGCAACAGGAAAATAGCACTAATAAACCCATATTTGTGAAAATAGCCCCCGATTTAGAATGGGAAGCAATAGCCGATATTATTAGTCTAGCTAAAACTTACCAAATTGCCGGGTTAATTGCCACCAACACCACTATTAGCCGAGAAGGACTAAAAACCCAAATCATTGAAAAAACAGGTAAATCTCCCCAAGAGGAAGCGGGGGGAATTAGCGGAAAACCAGTGCGAGATCGGTCTACAGAAGTAATTCGCTTTATTTACGCACAAACCCATGGAAAAATGCCAATAATTGGTGTAGGGGGAATATTTACCGCCGAGGATGCTTGGGAAAAAATTACAGCGGGGGCTTGTCTCATTCAAACCTATACAGGCTGGATTTATCAAGGACCAATGATGGTACGCCGCATCCTTGCTGGTTTATTAACCAAACTAGAAGAAAACGGCCTAACATCCATCAGTCAAGCAATAGGGATGAATAATAGGTAATTCGATTTTATACTGGATTCTGGATTATCAGGAATTAACTCCAAGCTAAAATCCCAAAAAATTTTTTCCTTCTTACCTATTCCTGAATTGGGAAAAACTCCTTAGACCTACGAGAATAAGACCAAGCAATACCATCAGGATCACGATTACGACACCAATCAGCAAAATCTGGGTCATTGCGTCGTTTGTAAACCGTACTGGAATAGACATTTAGCCGTTTAGCTAATTCAGATTGAATCAGCGAACCAAAAACTAACTGTGCTTCTAGAGGTTTTTTAGCTTCCTCATGATTTGTTGCCGGCAAAGATTTAGATTCAGGGTGTGCCTCCTCCTGGGGTATTGAGGTCGGTGCAGCTAAAAAAGAACGAGCAACTTTAGTAACTGGTTGAGCCGGAAATTCTTCCAAGGATTCACTACTATCAAAAATATCGCCGAGAATACTGGCATTAATAAAGTAGTAAGATTGATCCTCATTTTCAGAATTTAGTACACTGGCACCAAATTCCCTGGCTTTACCATCTAAATAACGTTTGGCCGCATCTCCCGAAAAATTACCCTTAATTGCCAAATCCATCGGTGTAATTTTTCCCTGGTTTTCCTGAATTAACTCATAGAAAAGTGGGTTAACTTGGTTACACCACTTTTCCCATCGAGATTGCTGCCAAAGATTGAAAGCCATTAACAGCAATAAGATTACCAGTAAAACTCTCCAGGTACTGACCAAGAAAACAATCAAAAACGATATCGGCAAAATTAGAACCAGAAAACTTTTGCCTGAGCTTTCTATGGTTTTTCCATTCATGCTGATTTTTGCTAAGTTAATTTCTAGAAAATAATATTTCTATTTTGGCAAAAATTTGCACATTTATTTGTATCTTTTGGCAAAAATATCGGCAATTATTTGGCAAAAGCTACGTAATTAAAAGAAAAGTAACAGATAAGACCAAGATAATCGTAGAAAATTCCGGTACAGCGAGATTTTTGCCAAAATCAAATGGGAGTCCCAGACAATAAATCAGCGTGTGGTCAAATTAGCTTCATAAACATTAAAATTAGAGAATGATAGACCCTTAGATATGCTTGTAACCAATCACAAATCACCAAAATATGAAGATACCTGGATTTCCTGGTGACAAAGATAAAAAGGCAACTTCCCCACGACGAAAATCCTATGCTTTAATTCCCCCATTAGTGCTTTGGCATCCCTGGTGGCATCAATTTACGGATTGGATGGTGATATTGGGAACAGTGCTATTATGTTTACTTATGTTACCAACTCGGTTCCCTGGTTTAGAACTATTAAGCATAAGTCCCAACTGGCTACTGATTTGGGTAGTGGCTTGGAGCGTCAATCGCTCAGTATTTTCCGGTATACTAGCCGGGATAATTTTAGGGCTATTGCAAGATGCAATGACATCACCTCATCCGACTCATGCCTTGAGTTTGGGGATAGTCGGGATGTTAACAGCACTAATTCAAAAACATAGGTTTATTCAAGAAGACTTTATTTCTATTGCTTTAATTGTATTTGGAATGGTTGCGGTGGCAGACACCATTTTTGCTGTGCAGTTATCTTTAGAAGGAAATCGTTATTTAGAGAGCATTTGGACATATTACCAGCGTGCCACCTTGACCTCGGCAATTCTCAGTAGTTTGTGGGCACCTGTAGTTTATTATCCTCTTAGTCGCTGGTGGCAGCAAATCAAATTAATTCGTAACTCATAAGTCAAATGGATAATTCCCCAGGGTTCTCTCCCACACCTGCATCTTTACCCCAAGATTCTCAAATTGTAGAACAGCCTCTAGTTAATGACATAAATGAATTTGATTCTCTCATAATGCTACGCTGTCTGGAATTAGCTCGCACTGCCTTGGGGCGTACCTCCCCAAATCCGTTAGTCGGAGCGGTAGTAGTCCAAAATGGCCAGATTCTAGGAGAGGGGTTTCATCCTTGTGCTGGTGAACCCCATGCAGAAGTTTTTGCACTTAGAGCCGCAGGAGCAGGAGCGCGGGGAAGTACTGTGTATGTGAATCTTGAACCTTGTAACCACTACGGACGAACTCCTCCCTGTTCCGAGGGATTAATCAATGCTGGTGTGTCTAAAGTGGTCGTGGGAATGGTTGATCCCAATCCCTTAGTAGCAGGTCGCGGGATTGCACGGTTACGGGACGCTGGTATAGAAGTGGTAGTTGGTGTAGAGGAGGCAGCTTGTCGGCGATTAAATGAAGGTTTTATTCATCGTATTCTCTATCAACGACCTTTAGGGATTTTGAAATATGCTATGACTTTAGATGGCAAAATTGCTACTACTACTGGTCATAGTGCTTGGATAACAAATAAAGATGCCCGCACTCAAGTACACTGTCTCCGCGCCGCTTGTGATGCTGTCATTGTTGGTGGTAATACAGTTAGAAAAGATAACCCGTATTTAACTAGCCATCAAGTGGAGGCTCATAATCCCCTGCGAGTGGTGATGAGTCGTAGTCTCAATTTACCAGAACAAGCTCGGCTATGGGATACTCAGGAAGCTGCAACTTTAGTTTTAACTCAAGTTGGTAGTTCACAGACTTTTCAGAAAATGCTGTGGGAAAAAGGGGTGGAAGTGCTGGAATTTAGCTCACTGACACCAGAAACAGTAATGACTCATTTATATGAGCGCGGTTTTTGCAGCGTGCTATGGGAATGTGGAGGGGTTTTGGCCGCTAATGCTATCGCTCAAGGGGCAGTCCAAAAAATTATGGCATTTATCGCCCCCAAAATTATTGGTGGTGATCATGCTCCTACACCTGTAGGGGATTTAGGTTTCACCAATATGACTGAAGCGTTAACTTTAGAGCGGTTAAGTTGGCGTGTTATCGGTGATGATTGTTTAGTTGAAGGTTATTTACCACGAGTAATTAATTAAATAAGTAGCATGGATACTAAACTATGATTGTTGGCGTTCATAAGCTAAATCACGAATCAGACTCAGCCGAGATTGAATATAGCCACAGAGGAAATCAATTTCACTGGCATCTAAAAAGGCTTGATTAGTTATTTGTTTAACCAACCACTGTACTAAACTAGCATCATCAAGCTGTAGCAGGGTTACTGTATGTGTATCTTCAACTATAGACCAAAACTGACGCATGATTGTGGGAGTCATTAGACCTCTATTTATCATTAAATTAGTTCTTTTTACATTACACAATTCTGATATTAATTGACTGTACAAATCTACAACTAGATATAACTATTATTAAAAATTTAATAAGTAACGGAATATGTTACTTAAAATCAAGAAATGTCAAGTTATATGAATTAAGCCAAAAGTCAGGATTCAAAAGGAAAAATGTTTTGTGGAGGAAGTTTGATCATCAATTCCAGTTCATAATTAACTTAGTGGTTGCCATAACAAAAATTTACTTTCCTCAACAAAGCTTATAAAAAAAATAGACGATTTTGCCTCCTGCCTCTTGCTTCTTGCCTATTCCCCACTATATAATTTTGGCAAATGAGATGATAATGGTTAAATTTGAGAATAAATGAAATGTAATTGACGGAAATACCTTCATGTTTCATCCTATAGATTTGAGTAACATAACCGAATATTGCCAGAACAATCCTGTTGGCAAAATGTTACCTGATGCTTTTTACATTCATATTTTAGCATTACATACTCTTGATCCTTGGCTTCAAGAATATGAAAGCCGTGCCCGGAGTGCTTTACCTAAAGTTCAAGTGCCAACTATAGTTAAGTTTAGCACTAATAAACCGAAAATTTCCTATCTATTTTATCCTGATTTTGATACTGATCCTCATCCGGCTCTACAAGCTAGTATCCAGGTTGACTTAGAAACTCTAGAAGTCGGTTATCGGGATTACAGTAATTCGGAAAATCCGCCCATTTTGCACCGCAAGGAAACCTTTGTTACCCCAGAATATCCCCTCTATGAAGAGTTTGCTGCTTTGACTCGCGCTCAAGTATCCTTAGGATTACTGAATCATACTAAAGGAATTGGCACTAAGTTGGGTTGGGAACAACGACTACAAGTTTATGGGGTGGAAGTTCAAGGACATTGCTTAATTAAACGGGATAGGGTTTCTACCACTACAAGCCTAGTCCCAAAAATAGATCGTCATAAAGCCGCTATTATTCGTCCTGATTTATCTCGTCCTGTGCGTTTAGCCTTAGAATCTGGCTTATTCAGTCCAGAAACTACCTTTTTTGATTATGGTTGTGGACATGGTGGAGATGTTACCCGCATTGCTGACCAGGGTTATATAAGTTCTGGTTGGGACCCTTACTACTCCGCAAATACACCGCGGATAGCTGCGGATATTGTGAATATTGGTTTTGTGATTAATGTGATTGAAGACCAAAGTGAGCGCCGGGAAGCCTTAATCCAAGCTTGGGAACTCACGCAAAAAGTGTTGCTGGTAGCTGCTCAGGTCTTGATAGCCGATATGAAGAGGGGTGTAATTGCCTATGGTGATGGCATCATCACTAATCGTAACACATTTCAGAAATATTATGAACAGGAAGAATTAAAAATTTACATTGACCAAGTATTAGGAGTGGATTCTATTCCCGTGGGCTTGGGTGTTTATTTTGTCTTTCAAGATGAAGCTGACGCGGAGTTATTTCGCGCTTCTCGTTTCCGTTCCCGTGCGACTACTCCCAGGATACGTATTTGTGTAAAACGGTTTGAGGAACATCAGGAATTATTAACGCCGTTGATGACTTTTATGACGGAACGCGGAAGACTACCTATTCAGGGAGAATTACCTCAAGCAGCCGCAATTGCTGAGGAATTTGGGAGTTTACGTCGGGCTTTTAATCTCATTATACAGGCAACTGACTCAGAAGAATGGCAAGCGATCGCTGACAAACGCCGTCAAGATCTCATGGTTTATTTAGCACTATGTAATTTTAGCCGTCGTCCCAAATTAGGACAATTAGCACCAGCGGTAAAGGAGGACATAGTTGGTTTATATAGTAGTTATAAACAAGCCTGTTTAGATGCTGATCAAATGTTACGTAGTTTAGGAAATACAGAACTAATTATTAAACGTTGTCAAGAAAGTAAAGTCGGGAAAAAATTACCTAATTCTCTTTGGGTTCACATTTCTGCTTTACAAGCTGTTGACCCTTTATTACGTCTTTATGAAGGTTGTGCGAGTCGCACTATTGGACGGTTAGAATCAGCAAATGTGATTAAATTTCATCTAAAAACACCCAAGATTTCTTATTTATTTTATCCTGATTTTGATATTAATCCCCATCCAATTTTATCAAAGGTGATGACAATTGATTTACGAGATCTACAGGTCACTTATCAAGATTATGATCTCGAAGATGACCCGCCAATATTACACCAAATAGATGCTTTAGTTACTCCCGACTATCCCCAATATGAGAAATTTGCTAAGTTAACTCGTCAAGAAGAAGATAGGGGACTTTTAGATAATTGGCGCAGTATTAGTCATGTTTCTGGCTGGAAAAAATGTTTGCAAGAAAATTGTACTGTGATCAATGGTTATAAGTTATCATGGTGCAAGGATGCAGATGCTTATAAGTTGAAAGCACTTAAAGCAGCTTTGAGAACTCGACAAAAAAAGAATAATGTTGCTCACGCAGAGTCGCAGAGTCCCAGGGAGGAGGAATAGAGTTTTTTTAAGTTTGTTTTGCTAGGTTTATCCAGTTTTCAATTCCTTTTTTTGTCGGTGTTCCTAAGTTATTAAATGTCCAAATATCCCGTTTATGTTGTTGTCCATAACTAATGTGAATTGGTTGATAGTTACTATAAAAATACAGGGAATCAAAAGGTAATTTACTTTGTAATATCCACTCTACTAATTCTGTGCTGGGTAAGTCTCTAATTTGAAAATCACAGGCCGCACCTAATCTTTTACAGTAATATTGACCATTTTTATTGATTTCATGGCTAATATGTTGATCAAGATTAGGGGCTACACGCCCATTTTTTTGACCTGTAACTGGGTCTTTTTTCTGAAGATACTTTTTTAAGTCTGGAGAACAAAAACCGTAGGTAAGATGAAATTTATCTCTACCAAAATAATCTATAATTGGATCAATGATCAATTTGTTTAAATCCTGTAATGCAGGAATTACTTCCGATAGATTTTGCGGATATGGGTTGATATTTTCGGCATATTTATGATAAGTTTGAGTACAGGTACAAAATTCTTCTAAATTCAGATATTTGCCTAATTTCAAATTGCTAATTTTCATAAATACTCAATAACAATCAGACTGGTGATTTTATTGTAGCATTTTAACTTTGGTTTCATTAATTGTAATCAGTTATAGCAGGGAACAGGGAACAGAGTTGAAAGTCTTGTGGTGTATGGTTTTTTAGGTAAATTCTGTATCTCATTCATAATTTTATGGTCTCAGATGTATTGATGATTAGTTTAAATAAAGGGTAATATTAGACCATATTTTCAGTATTTTGTCATCAATATTTAATTATTTTTTGAATTTTGAATTTTGAATTTTTAACTACTAAGGTCCACAAAAGTATGAATGTTCAAGAACTTTTAGCTAGGTATGCAGCGGGAGAAAGAAGTTTTAATTGTATTGCTTTACCAGGAGCAAATCTACAAGGAGTTAATTTGGGTGGTGTGGACTTCGGTAAAGCGAATTTAAGTGGAGCTAATCTTACAGATGCTTCTTTGAGTGGAGCTAATTTGAGTAAGGCAAATCTAAAAGGAGCAAGATTAGAAGGGGCGCATTTATCTGAAATTATTCTCTGTGGTGCGGATTTAACTCAAGCTACATTAAAAACTGCTCATTTAAATGAATCAGATCTTAGTGGTGCATTATTAAGTGGTGCTAACTTGTGTGATGCTAATTTACACATGGCCTCAATTTCCTCCGCTAACTTGCAGGGTGCAAACTTGAGCGGAGCAAAAATGGGGGGTGTGAGAATGTGGAAAGCTGATTTACAAGGTGCAGATTTAAGCGGTGCAGACTTAAGCGAGGCTAATCTTTGCGAGGTGAACTTAACAGGAGCTAACTTAGATGATACAGACATGAGTGAAACCTTCTTAACTGGAGCAATTATGCCTGATGGTAGCATTCATAGTTAATTATTGCGCCTGAAAGCGTGGGAAACCTAGGTTCAGTTTTAAGGGGTTGAGTAATAGGGACACAAAAATTTACAACTCAACCAACTTGAATAGAGAAAAACAAAATCAATCTATCATTGATATGATTTATAATACCCTAGGCTTCCTTATACACTAAAAAAATAATGTATACCAGTGAACTAGCTAAATATGCTGTGAGAAAAGATATTGGACAAACCAGCCGTATCCTCATAGTTGAAGACGAAGAATTAATTCGAGAAATACTAGTTGTCGCTTTAGAAGAAGAAGGGTATGATGTTATTACTGCTAATGATGGCCGAACTGCAATAGAGTATCTGAACAGTTGTGAAAATAATCCTGAAGAACTACCTCTGGACTTAGTGCTATTAGACTTGATGTTACCCCAAATTAATGGACTAGATGTTTGTCGTTTTTTGCGTCATCAAGGTAACTCAGTACCGATTTTAATGGTCAGTGCTAAAGGTAGTGAAACTGACCGCGTTTTAGGCTTAGAAGTAGGTGCTGACGACTACTTGACAAAACCATTTAGTATGCGGGAATTGGTCGCCCGGTGTAGATCTTTACTTCGTCGCCAGCGTTTAATTGCATCACAGCACATTCCCGTTCTCAAATATAAGGATATAACCTTAAATACTCAGGAGTGTCGGGTAACAGTGCGCGGAGAAGAAGCAAATTTATCTCCCAAAGAGTTCCGGCTATTAGAATTATTTATGAACTATACCCGTCGAGTATGGTCACGGGAGCAATTGTTAGACCAAATATGGGGACTAGACTTTGTGGGGGACAGCAAAACCGTAGACGTGCATATCCGCTGGTTAAGGGAAAAATTGGAAGAAGATCCTAGTCATCCAGAATATATCATAACTGTTCGGGGTTTTGGTTACAGATTTGGGTAATTCATGAAGATAGTTGTTATTTTTGAGTAATAATACACCAACTAACAACTTCAATGTTTTTAATGGGCTTTTTCCTGGGTTTAGCTGTCGGCCTTGGTTTTTGGGTTTGGCAACAGGTTCATTTGAGTTTGTATTTAGAGCAATTACTACAGCCTTTAAATTCTAATTCCCGTAAAATTACTAATATTAAACTGCTGTTAAGACCCCACTTACAGCGGGAAGTTTCCATGGTAAACAAACAGCAACAGAATTTGCAGCAATTATTATCCATGTATAAAGAATTGCTAGATTTTGCACCTTTGGGATATTTGCAAGTAGATGAAGAAAATCAACTACTGTGGTGCAATCAGCAAGCACAAAAAATATTATATCTCCAAAGATGGCAACCAGGACAGGTGCGTTTGCTGTTAGAATTAGTGAGATCCTACGAATTAGATCAATTAATTGAACAAACTCGTGATTGGCAAAAACCACAGGTGCAAGAATGGGTTTTTCATCCCCCTTGTGAAGATGCTAAGGTGGTGACAGAATTAAAGTCCCTGTTTTTGAGAGCTTCTAGCTTACCTTTACCAATGGGACAAGTGGGGGTATTTTTGGAAAATTGTCAGCCTGTGCTAGACTTGAAGCAAGAACGCGATCGCTCTTTTTCCGATTTAGCTCATGAACTGCGAACCCCCCTAACTGCAATTCGTCTGGTGGTGGAAACTCTACAAACCCGTTTAGAACCACCTTTAGATCGTTGGGCTAATAAGCTGATGCAAGAAGTTGACCGACTGATTAATTTGGTGCAAAGTTGGTTAGAGTTGACGCAAATGGAAAATAATCCCACCATGCAGTTAGACTTAGAAATAGTGGAAATGCGATCGCTCATCATCTTAGCATGGGAAACCCTAGAACCAATTGCCCAACGTCAGTCTTTAAGTATTAACTATACTGGACTAGAAAACATCTACATTCAGGCAGATAAATCCCGACTTTATCAAGTATTTGTCAATTTGCTAGATAATAGCATTAAATATAGCCCCAGTCAAGCAACTATTGACATTGAAACCAAAATAATTTCTACTGATAAAGGCCAGATGTTAGAAATCAATATTATTGACTCTGGTGTTGGCTTTAGTGTTACGGACTTACCCTATGTATTTGAACGGTTTTACCGAGGGGATAAAGCTCGTTACCGTTTACCAGTCAATGAAGTCAACTCAACCACAGGAATTGCCGGTAGTGGTTTAGGTTTGGCCATTGTCCAGCAAATAGTCATAGCTCATGGTGGTATCATTAAAGCCATGAACCATCCAAAAACAGGTGGCGCTTGGATGCAGCTTCAATTTTCTCACATTATGACAAATTTGCCTAGTTGAGACTATAGTTAAAAACATATACACTTTTAATATAACCAATCTAATCAGTGTGAAAACTGTATTTGATAGTCAGACTCACGAAATACCGCCAATAGAACGCTCCATTAGGCGTTTAGAACGGGATCTATTACGCATGGGTGCTTTAGTTGAACAATCATTTCGGCTAAGTCACCAGGCGCTATTTGCCCGCGACCTAATAGCAGCAGAGCAAATACCCCGATTAGATAAGAAAATTGATCGTTTTTATAGACAAATAGAATCAGACTGCACAACTATTATTATCCGTCAAGCACCCACAGAAAAATATTTGCGGTACTTGAGTGCTTTCATGCAACTAGTTCGTGATTTAGAACGTATAGGAGATCATGCAGAGGATTTAGCGAAAATTGCCATTAAACTCTTTCCCTATCCTGAACATAGTTCTTTACCAGAAATTGCAATTATGTCTCAACACGCCCAAGCCATGTTAGGAGCTTGTTTAGTTGCATTAGGAGACTTAGACGAAACCAGTGGACAAAGAATGAAACAGTTAGATGATGCAGTAGATAATGCTTATGAGCATCTTTATCAAACCTTTGCCCACCAGGAGAACTTACCGGGAATAATTGAGCCAATTCTACTGTTAACCTTAGCAATTTCTTGTTTAGAGCGGATGGCAGACCACGCAACTAATATTGCTCAACGAGTCACATATATTGTTACTGGTCAGCGATCATAAAAAGATCGAGTCCGAAAATTATACACCATAAACGATGTATAATCCCAAATTTGGAGAAGAATAAATAAAAAATCATTTTGTATAAAAAATTTAATATTTTAGTTGCCTAAATTGCCATTAATGATATAGAATAACCATAGAACATTTATGTATCAAGTTCCATTGGGACTTGACCATAATTTGGATTCCTTTAGGTGTGAGAGAGATTGAAATTTATGAAAAAAGCTTTTTGGAACATCCTCAAAGTCAGCCCTGCTGCTGCTTTGATCTTATTGGCTGGTAATAGTGCCTTTGCTGGTGAAGTTAACGGAAATGTCACAAGCGTTGCTGAGTTATCTCAAGAGTCTAACAGCTTGGGTCAGGTGACATCCGTTTCTCAGTTTTCCGACGTACAGCCCTCAGATTGGGCGTTTAAAGCTTTACAGAATTTAGTAGAACGCTATCGTTGCGTAGCTGGTTCTCCTAACGGTACTTTCCGTGGTAATCGCACCTTAACTCGTTTTGAGTTTGCGGCGGCTTTAAATGCTTGCTTAGACAGCATTAATGAAATTCTTGCTACTGCTACTGCTGAGATGGTGACCAAGCAAGATTTAGGTACTTTACAGCGTTTGCAAGAAGAATATTCCTCTGAACTAGCAACTATTCGCGGTCAAGTAGACGCTTTAGAAGCTCGTACTGGTGAATTAGAAGCTAATCAATTCTCCACCACCACCAAACTGTCTGGAGAAGCCATTTTCAGCGTTTCCCAGGTTTTTGGGAAGCCAGTTGGCTCAACAACAGACATAAATTCCACCACAACTTTGTCTGACCGGGTGCGGTTGAGCTTAAACAGCAGTTTCACTGGTAAAGATCAATTGCAAACTCGTTTGCAAGGTCGGAATATTGTCAGCAATGCAGGTATTACTGGTACCAATATGACCCGTTTAGGTTATGATGGTAGTTCAGGAGAAAATAACAGCGTTACCATCGACAAACTCAACTACGCTTTCAATTTGAGCGACAAAGTTCGCGTCAAGATTGATGCTACTGGTGGTGAGTTAAACGAGAACGTCAATGTTTTCAACCCCGACTTTAGAAGCAGTGGTACAGGTGCTTTATCTCGCTACGGACGTTTCAGCCCTATTTATCGTCTTGCTGATGACGGTGCAGGTATCACTGTTAACGTTACTCCTAACGATAAATTGGAATTGAGTGCGGCTTATTTTGCCGCTGGTAGGAATACTGCTTCTAGTCCTTTGGAACAGCAAGGATTATTCGATGGTAATAACACCCTCTTTGGTCAGTTGGCTTTCAAACCCAATAAAGCCATCAACGTTGGTCTAACCTACGCCCATGCTTATCGGGTTGGTGCAGAACCCAAGTTATTCGGAGACACAGGAAGTGTTTATGCGAATAAATGGGGTTCTGTTGCCGATGACAGAACTGAATCTAACAACTATGGTCTACAAGTTAGCTTGCAACCTAGCTCTAAGATTACATTAGGTGGTTGGGCAGGTTATACCACAGCTAGTACCTTAGTGGGCACTCCAAATAGCGCGGAAATGTTCTATTGGGCTACTACCTTGGGTGTTAAAGACTTCTTAAAAGAAGGTAATACCTTAGGTTTCATCTTCGGTCAACAACCTAAACTCACTGGTAGCACAGAGAGTGGAAAATCAAATTTTGATGCACTAAAAGCTGCGGGTCTTGAAAAAAGCACTTCTTATCATATAGAAGGTCTGTACAAGATTAAGCTTTCTGACAATATCTTGATTACTCCTGGTGCGTTGTTAATTATAAATCCTGAGAATAATGACAAGAACGGTAAAGAATTGGTTGGGACTTTGCGTACTACCTTCACTTTCTAGAATCAACTGAGATTAGTAGTTGGGATTTAGCGAGTTTAGTCGCATGGTTAGGGGTTTAGCAGTGCTAAACCCCTACACTTATTTGTGAAATATCTCTCGTTCCCATACTCTGTATGGGAATGAATTCTATAAGGCTCTGCCTTTAATAATACAATTAGGCAGAGCCTACATCATGGCATTCCCAGTCAGAGACTGGGAACGAGATAACCTCTTAGCTTTACGCAAAATATAATTCATATTAAATTAATAATAAGGATATTAAAAAGAGACTAATGAATTTAATAGCATCTATCTTAACTTCTATTCTCAGCACCGAAAATGCTGTTATCTCCTGGGAAAATCTCACCCCTACCCAAAAACAGAATCTACAACGGAGTATAGACTCTAAAAGCCACCCCAGTTGCGTCGTTTATCCCCACAGCCAAGCAGAATTAGCCGCAGTTATCACGACCGCCAATAGTCATCAATGGCGCGTTCTGACCTGGGGTAGCGGGAGTAAAATCAATTGGGGTGGTTTGGCTGAAAATATTGATATTATTGTCAGTACCGAACACATTAACCAACTCATAGAACACGCTGTGGGAGATTTAACGGTTACGGTGGAAGCAGGGATGAAATTTGCCCAGATTCAGGAGATTTTAGCCAAGTCTGGACAAACTTTAGCTTTAGACCCCGCAGCACCGGAATTAGCTACTATTGGGGGTATCGTGGCTACTGCTGATACAGGTTCTTTGCGTCAACGTTATGGCGGTGTGCGTGACCAACTTTTAGGTATAACTTTTATCCGCGCAGATGGAGAAATCGCTAAAGCTGGGGGACGAGTTGTCAAAAATGTGGCTGGTTATGATTTAATGAAGTTATTTACTGGCGCTTACGGTACATTAGGAATTATTAGCCAGGTCACTTTTCGAGTTTATCCTATTCCTGAAAGTTCGGGAACGGTGATATTAACTGGTAAACCTGAAGCTATATCTCAAGCAGCGAGAACTTTACACGGTTCGGAATTAACACCAACTCAAGCTGATTTATTATCAAATAAGTTGCTTACTAATTTAGATTTGGGTACAGGAATAGGCTTAATTGCCCGTTTTCAAAGTATTAGTGAAAGTGTTCAAGAACAATCAAAACGACTTTTGTTAATTGGTGAAAAGTTGGGTTTACAGGGGGTAATTTATTCGGGAAATCAGGAAATTGATTTATGGCAACAGTTACCAAAACAAATATATGATCATCTCACAGAATCTACTATTACTTGTAAAATAGGCGTATTACCAACTGCTGCGGTGGAAATTTTAAATTACATGGAAGTTGGTCTAATTCATATTAGTAGTGGTTTGGGTTTGGTGCGCTTGGAAAAGGAAGAAGAGATTTTACCTTTGCGGAGTTTATGTCAAGCAAATTCTGGTTTTTTAAGTGTTTTATCTGCACCTGTTGAGTTTAAGAAAAGGTTTGATGTTTGGGGTTATAATGGTAATGCTTTGGCGGTAATGCGAGGTATTAAGGAACAGTTTGATGGTAATTTTATTTTAAGTCCTGGTCGCTTTGTGGGTGGGATTTAAGATTTCAGCATAACGAACCGCAGAGGCACAGAGGTCACAGAGGTTATGAGGGGAGAAATATAAATGCAAGTTTCGGAAGGTTTGGTGAGTAATACTGCTGGTATTAAGAATTTACAGGGTTTTGATGGCAATTGTCCACCTGATCCTAGGTTAATTGATAGTTGTGTTCATTGTGGTTTTTGTCTGGCTACTTGTCCTAGTTATCGGGTATTAGGAAAGGAAATGGATTCTCCTAGAGGACGTATCTATTTAATGGATGCTATTAATGAGGGGGAAATTGCTTTAAATACTGCTACTGTTGAACATTTTGATTCTTGTTTGGGTTGTCTGGCTTGTGTCTCTACTTGTCCTTCTGGTGTGCAGTATGATAAGTTGATTTCGGCTACTAGACATCAGGTGGAAAGAAATTATAATCGCAGTTTACCTGATAAGTTGGTTCGACAATTAATTTTTTCTCTGTTTCCTAATCCTGATCTTTTAAGAATTTTACTTTTTCCTTTATTAGTTTATCAAAGGTTAGGGATTTCTAAGTTATTACAAGCAACTGGGGTAATTAAGGCTATATCCCCCCGGTTAGCTGCTATGGAATCTATTTTACCGGAAATTACTCTTAAGTCTTTTCAAGATAATTTACCTGATATTATCCCAGCGAAGGGTGAAAAAAGATATCGGGTTGGTGTTATTCTAGGATGTGTACAAAGGCTGTTTTTCTCTGGTGTCAATGAAGCGACTGTTAGGGTTTTAACTGCTAATGGTTGTGAGGTGGTAATTCCTAAGTCTCAAGGTTGTTGTGCTGCGCTTCCTGAACACCAAGGACAAACGGAACAAGCGAAAACTTTAGCAAGACAAATGATTGATAGTTTTGCTGATACTCATGTAGATTTTGTGATTATCAATGCTGCTGGTTGTGGTCATACTTTGAAAGAATATGGTCATATTTTGGCAGATGATCCAGAATATGCACAAAAAGCAAAAGTATTTGCTGCAAAAGTTAAAGATTCACAGGAGTTTTTAGCTAATGTGGGTTTAACTGCTAAACTTTCACCTTTAACTGACAAAAATCTGACTTTAGTTTATCAAGATGCTTGTCATTTATTACATGGTCAAAAAATTAGTGTCCAACCTCGTCAACTGTTAAAACAAATTCCAGGAGTAACTTTAAAAGAACCCATAGACGCGGCTTTATGTTGTGGTAGTGCGGGTGTTTATAATATGTTACAACCGGAAGTTGCGGAAGAATTAGGGAAACAAAAAGCTGAGAATTTATTAAATACTGGCGCTGATTTAATTGCTTCTCCTAACCCTGGTTGTAGTTTACAAATTAGTAAATATTTACAAGGTAAAACTATTTCTGTGATGCACCCTATGGAATTATTAGATTATGCTATTCGCGGTGAGAAATTGGAGATTTAGAAAGTTATCTTTCCCAAATTAAATTCATGGCCTTTTTTATGATCTCTTCTTGTTGGACTAATTTGTTTAATTCTTCTGCTTCATATTGTCCCTCAAAAGCTTCAATTGCTGCTTTTTCTAATGCTAAATCATAAGCGTCTTCTAGAGTTGCTGCTAATTCTGTTTCACTCATATAAGTTCCTTTTGCTTTTTCACGAGAATTACTGCGTTGAATTTGCTTGACAGAATTGCGAATAGAAAGATTCCAAGACCTAGTGGTACGATTTTCAGCAGTTTGTTTAATTAAGTGTAGAAGTAAAATGATGCCATAGCTAAATATTTTATTCAGTTTGTCAGATTTGCTCATTTCTTCTAATTCTTCAACAATTAACAAGGCTTCTGTGATATTACCTTGGTGTAGAAGTTCTTTGAGGGTAAGTAGTTCTTCCATGGGCTTGATTTTCCTAATTTTTTATCGCTAAGGTTAATCCGTCTGCTATGGGAACTAAACTTATGGTAATTCGGGAATCTTCGTGTAATTTGCGGTTAAAAGCCCGAATTTTATTAGTTTGATTATCCTCTATTTCTCTATCTGCAACTTTACCTGACCACAGCACGTTATCTATGGCAATTAGTCCACCAGTGCGAATTAATTTAAGACACTGCTCGTAGTAATTCTCATAGTTACCTTTGTCAGCATCAATAAACGCAAAATCAAATGTCCCCCCTTCTCCTGCTGTCAATAAATGATCTAATGTTTCTAAAGCTGGGGCAATATGTAAATCAATTTTAGCAGATACTCCCGCTACTTGCCAATAATGACGGGCTATGCTTGTATACTCTTCACTAACATCACAAGCGACGATTTTTCCATCTGTGGGTAAGGCCAAAGCCACGACCAAGGAACTATAGCCAGTAAATACACCTATATCAAGAGTCTTTTTCGCTCCTAAAAGTTTAATTAACAAAGCCATGAATTGTCCCTGTTCAGGTGATATTTGCATTCGGGACATTGGCATTTGAGCGGTTTTTTGACGCAATTGGGTTAAAATGTCCGCTTCTCGTAGGGAAACTGAAAGTAAATAATCATACAAGTTTTGTTCTAAGCCTAGTGTTTGTTTTGACATTACTTCATATTTATTAAATATTTTATGATAGTTCTTCCTTATCAACCTTATCATAACAAATTTAAAATCAAATGTCAACCCCTAAATTCTCTTTTAAAGCGGAATTTTTTCAAATTACAATTTTTAGTCCTCACTCAAAGGAGGAAAGGAGTATAAATGTAAAGGTATGCTAAAATATGTGAAAAATGCTGTAGTTTTAGGATTATGACGGGATTTGAACCTTTTTTAGCGTCTGCGGTTAGCGGTGTCGCTGTTCCTATTTTCCAGTCTCTTTGGGAAAGTGGTGGTAAAGTTCTGGGAATGTTTGGTAAAAGTCTGGATAGAAATACTAAACAACTCATTTTTAATGCTTCTAAGCAATATGAACAGAACTATGAAGAAAGACACGGTATTCTCAAAGTTTTGGGAATGCGTGAACCTGTAAAATTGGAATCTGTGTATACAGCAGTGCAGTTTTTAAATGATGATGCTATTGGTGATTTTCTATCTATTCAAGATTTAGAAAAAGTATATCGTCAAGGAAATGCTCGCAAGTTTAATTCTCAAGATTCTCAAAAACAACTTGGAATTGAAGTTGCAAATAAAAAACAATATTTGATGGTTTTGGGTGGACCAGGTGCAGGAAAATCTACTTTTTTACGGAAAATGGGACTGGAAGCACTCAAAGTTAAAAAAGGAGGATTTAAACATAGTTGTATTCCGGTTTTCATTGAATTAAAAAGGTTTACGTCAAGTGAAATTAATATTGAAAAATTTATTATTGAAGAATTTCGGATTTGTAACTTTCCAGATCCAGAAAAGTTTACAGCTAAAGCTTTAGAAAAAGGTAAATTATTAATTTTGTTAGATGGTTTAGATGAAGTTCCCAGTCAAAACTTAAATGAGACTATTAATCAAATTCAGAACTTTGTTGATAAGTATGATCAAAATCGGTTTATAGCTTCCTGTCGCACTGCGGCTTCTAGGGGTAATTTCCGGCGGTTTAGTGATGTGGCTATGGCTGATTTTGATGATGAGCAAATTCAGCAATTTATTAATAATTGGTTTCAGAAAGAAGAGGATAAACAAGCAAAAACAGGGGATAAATGTTGGGAATTATTGCAAAAACCAGAAAATCAAGCTGCAAAAGAATTAGCACATACACCTTTATTACTGACTTTTCTTTGCTTGGTATATGACCGTTCTCAGAATTTCCCTAATAATCGCAGTGTGTTATATAAAAACGCCTTACGAATATTATTAGAAGAATGGGCGGCTGAAAAGCGAATTTTGCGAGATGAAATTTATCAAGGACTGCATACAGAATTAGAGGAAGTATTACTTTCAAAAATTGCTTATACTGGGTTTGCATCTAATCGGCTGTTTTTCTCACAATCGGAAATTGTTGACCAAATAAAAACCTTTCTAGCAGGTAATTTGAAGGCACCACAACATTTAAATGGTGAAGCAGTTTTAAATGCAATTGCAATTCAACAAGGAATTTTAGTCGAACGTGCTAGAGATGTTTTTTCATTTTCTCATTTGACTCTACAGGAATATTTAACAGCCCAATATATTTATGATAATCGCCTAGTTGAAAAATTAGTGACTGAACATCTGCCAGATCAACGCTGGAAAGAGGTATTTTTATTAGTTGCGGGAGTTATGCGGGGTGGTGCGGATGATTTATTGTTATTAATGGAAAAGGAAGCACAACAATATATCAATACCCCGAAATTACAAGCTTTATTAAATTGGGCGGAAGAAGTTACAGTAGGATCTCCTGGTGATTATAAACCAGTTGGGAAACGTGCAGTTGCGATCGCTAATGCCAACTTAATGATTGACAGTAAACATGAGTTCTCTTATAGAAAGGGCTACTCCTATAAACTCTGTTTGTTATACACTAACTGGATTATCTGGAATAACTCCATCAACATAGATAATTGCTACGCTTATGAAATCGCTATCATTGAAGCGAATAAAGGTTGTATTAGTGATGCTATTGATTACACACATCAACTTAAAGAATTAGCAATTTTCAATAAAGTTAACTTTACTATGCTGATTAAGCAACTAGAAGAACTAAAAGCTAAAGTGCCAGATGAATATCAAATAGAGGAAGTAAATTTTAACGAATTAAGTTTCAATAACCCCATATCTATTAGACTGACTAACACTCCAGAAGGAGAGAAACTTACAGTTGATAAATATCCATCAGAGGAAGCACAAATATTTATTAAGATTCTCATAGAAACATTACTCAAAGGTTTTAACCTCACCCCAGAAATGGTTAATTTATCTGAAGAAGAAATCAACGCCTTAGATAAATACCTCTACGCGAATTACTTAATTATTCAATGTAAAGACGCGGCATTAAGTATATCAACCCAAACCTGGGAAACAATAGAAACGCGGATGTTATTAGTAAAGAATAATTAAGAGCATTGTTTGTCACTCTCCGCGCCTCTGCGTGAAAAAAATCATTGCATTAATCAGCAACACCACAGAGAATTTATGTAGAGATGTTACGGTGATCAAAATTTCTGAAAAAAGTGTTAATTTGCCTTTTAGAATTAAAGATCATTCTGTAAACTCGCTTGCATCAGAGGGATATTAATGAGTCGTCCAATTATTCTTGGTATTGTCGGTGATAGTGCTGCTGGAAAAACAACCCTGACTAGAGGTATCGCGCAGGTACTCGGTCCAGAAAATGTTACCATGATCTGTACAGATGATTATCACCGTTATGATCGCACACAACGGGCAGAACTTGGTATTACTGCTCTCCATCCTGATTGTAACTATTTAGACATTATGCAGCAACATTTATCGCTGCTACGAACAGGACAACCAATTCTTAAACCAGTTTATAGTCATAAAACCGGAACTTTTGAACCACCGCAATATATCAAACCCAGTAAATTTGTCATTATCGAAGGATTACTAGGTTATTCTACTCGGATCGCTCGTGATGCTTATGATGTTAAAGTTTACCTTGCACCTCCTGAACCACTCCGTGCTAATTGGAAGGTAAAACGGGATACTCAAAAGCGGGGATATACTCCAGAACAGGTATTAGCGGAATTAGATAAACGTGAACCAGACTCGGAAGCGTATATTCGTCCTCAGCGTCAATGGTCAGATATTGTTGTTAGTTTCTATCCGCCTAATAATGAAATAGATGAAACCAATGATCATTTAAATGTGCGGTTGACGCTCCGTCCTTCCATTCCTCACCCTGATTTTACGGAGATTATCCACGCGGGTCATAGTGATTCCCAGTCAGCTATCCGCTTGGGACTTGATAGAGACATGGGAAAACCCGTAGACGTTTTAGAGGTTGACGGTCATGCAAACTTGGAACAGGTGAGTAAAATTGAACACATAATGTGTGAAGATATGCCCCATTTAAAGAATGTTTGCGATCGAGAAATTAATCCAGAATTGGGTAAAATTGCGGGTACAACCGGTGAAACTTTGCAAAGTTATCCTCTCGCTCTGACTCAATTAATTATCACTTACCATATGCTCAAAGCTACGCAGACTTACTAATAAATCATTCACGGTTCTGGTTCAGTATTACTTAGGTAATCGCTACAAAAAGTAAAGATTTTAGCAATCAGGAATAATTGTTACCAAAAATAAAGTATAAATAATCATGGCATCTACTCAATTATTCCCAATTCAAAATCTCTAATTGGTATGACTTATTGTCTCAGAATAGCCGATTTACCTGAAAATGAACGCCCCCGTGAAAGATTAATGACTCACGGACCGAAAATTTTAGCTACAGCGGAATTAATCGCTATTTTGCTGGGTACTGGTCAAGGACCTGGTAAATTATCAGCAGTTGGTTTAGGGCAATATATATTACAACAATTAGGCAAGGGTCAGTGTGATCCCTTAGCCACTTTAAGAAATGTCTCTCCGGCTGAATTAATGGAAATTCCCGGTGTCGGACCGGCAAAAGCGACAACTATCCTAGCTGCAATTGAATTAGGTAAACGTGCTTTTTTATCCCGTCCCTCCGACGGGACAGTAATTGATAGTCCCATGGCTGCGGCTGCGGTGCTTAGTCAAGACTTGATGTGGCAAAATCAAGAAAGATTTGCAGTGTTACTATTGGACGTGAAAAATAAGTTATTAGGTACAAGGGTAATTACAATTGGGACTGCGACGGAAACTTTAGCCTCTCCCCGTGATATTTTTCGAGAAGTGATTCGTCAAGGTGCGACACGGGTAATAATTGCTCATAATCACCCTTCTGGGAGTTTAGAACCCAGTGAAGCAGATATAGAATTGACTCGTCAATTATTAGCCGGTGCAGAAATTTTAGCTATTTCCATTTTAGATCATTTAATTTTAGGTAATGGCACTCATCAAAGTTTAAGAGAAATTACCACTTTATGGGATAATAGTCCTCAAGATGATTGATTTTTCTATTTTTTTGGGTCTACCTCTTCTAGCTGTTTTTCTGTTCGTTCGTATGGGTTTTTAGGTGGCTTAACGTTAGGAAATAAATTCAGTGCGAAGTTATTGAAAGCTGTACGGGTGTGAGCGCTGGATTTCCCTAACTGACCTGGTAATACTTTATCTCCCAAGGTGATAAAGAGAATAAAGCCAATGATAAAAAAGGGTGTATATCGTTTCATCTTCGATTTTTTAGCAATTAAAGATACAAAAAGTCTACCTCCTGATCCTTTCTTCCCTCCATTGCGGTGGGGAAGTGAGGGGGTGGAATATACCTCGGATAATAGGAGACGACTGTATATTTATAGAATACCCAAATTATCAGAAAAACAATAACTAACAAATAATATTTTGTTTTTAATCTCATATTTTTGGATATTCGGTACTTATTATACTAAATCATGAGCTATTTTAATGACAATGTATGAAAAATAGCTAAAAATCCAGCAAGTGTTGAGATACAAGGACTATTAATTAGTAAATATAAATACAATGCAAATTATCTTTAGATAAACTTAAAATTATGACTGGTAACAATTCTAAATGCAATTAAAAATTATAGAACAACATGGTTAGCAAATGGCTCAGAATGGTTTGAAACTAAAGATAAACCAGTAGAATGGCTGTTGGAAAATCAATTAAAAAATATTCCTAATGAATATCTCTAGTTAGCAAGGTAGTTAAGGCTGCTTACCAGATACAGGAAATGGACAAGGTATTGCTGGTAAAAGAGATATGAAAATTCTCAAAAGCAGATCATATTATGAATTTTTGTTACACAAAACCTATACATTCAAGCCAGAAGATGCTACAGTGATAATAC